>RCUF01000056.1_pt1 | contig 85771 bp, 74 predicted proteins | sample 2166311 | NCBI WGS metagenome assembly RCUF01 (sample SAMN09932608, study PRJNA488358) | compost metagenome | feature: garden; material: soil; isolation source: compost soil in 4-hydroxybenzonitrile-enriched culture | place: Germany: Experimental Botanical Garden Goettingen | collected 2016-01-27 | reverse complement strand
GAAAATCTAAGAACGAGTGAGTAAACAAGAGAAAATATTAATTTATAGTGGGAGGTAAGCTATGAGTAAGAGATTAGGCATTAGGTTTTTAGTTGTAATGATGATGGTGTATGTATTTTCTTTTAATCTGGGTGGGGAGACTGTGCAGGCCAGTTCCGTATATTATGTTTCTACGACGGGGAACGACATCACTGGAACCGGGACACTATCAAATCCATGGAAAACTATACAAAAGGCAGCAGATACCATGACAGCCGGAGATACCTGCATCATACGAGGTGGTACATACCAGGAAACCGTAACACTTCGTACCTCCGGAACTTCTTCCAATCCCATAAGCTTCAAGGCTTATACAGGAGAGAACGTAACTGTATCCGGTGCCGATCCGGTTACTGGCTGGGAACATTACTCTGGCTCCATCTATTATGCGGAAATGACGGGTTCCCTTGGAACCAAAGATCAGATATTTGTGAATAAGCAAATGCAATTTGAAGCCAGATGGCCCAATTCACCAACACTTGATCCCTTAAGTTCAACATTTGCAACAGTTGATTCCGGTTCCGCTACAACCATCAAGGATGGGGACTTAACTCAGGAGCCAGGGTACTGGGTTGGCAAAACGGTATGGAGTGTTCCGGGTACAGGCTACAAATCTTTTAGAAGTACCATTACCAGCTCAAGTAACGGCTCCATTACCTTTGAACACATGGCTACTGCACCGACAGGCGGTAACAGCTATTATATTACTGGGAATCTTGAAGAGCTTGATAGTGCGGGAGAATGGTATTATGACAGCATGACTAGCAGGCTTTATTTGTGGGCACCTGGTGGAGTTGATCCGAATACTTTGACAGTAGAGGCCAAGAAGCGGACTTATGCATTTGATTTAAGTGCTCGTTCTTACATAAATATTACCGGAATTAATATCTTTGCCTCCAGCATTAAAATGTCTAATTCTAATTACTGTAAAGTGTCTAATATGATTGCGGAATATGTCAGTCATGATTCAGATGTTACCAGCCAATACAGCACAGGGATATTTATGTCCGGTACCAATAATGAGCTAAGAGACAGTACTTTGACCTACAGCTCCGGTAATCTGGTGAGTATACAGGGAACAGGAAATAAGGTCATTAATAATCTTATTCATGAAGCCAATTACTCGGCAGCGGATATTCCAGCAATCTATCTGCTCGGGGCCAATCATCTAATTAGTCATAATACGGTATATAACGCTGGGCGTCATCTGATATTTATGCCTACCCAGAATAGCCGGATCCAATATAATGATCTGTACAATGCAGGGAAGCTGACAAGAGACTTGGGAATACTCTATGATTTTGCCTGGGATGGGGAAGGGACGGAAATTCATCATAATTACATCCATGATAATCTCGCAAAGAATTATTCCGGCACTGGAATCTATCTGGATAACGGTAGCAAGGGCTATATTGTGCATCATAATGTTGTATGGGGAAACTATACAGCGATAAGATTGAACACACCTAGTAATTTTAACCTGATCTATAACAATACCACCTACAGTAACGGAAATGTAGGATATTGGGGAAGTAATTTTCAGTCAGATATGTACGGCGACAGAATTTTCAACAATATCTTTACTACAGCCTTCACACTGCCTGATACGCATACAGAGGGTAATAATATTACCTCAGAGACCAATCCGTTATTTGTGAATCCCACAGCATATGATTTTAGGTTGAAATCCGCTTCTCCAGCTATTGATGCAGGGGCTGTAATACCTGGAATCACGGATGATTATGTTGGTGCGGCACCAGATATCGGAGCATATGAGTTCGGTGGAACGGACTGGACTGCCGGACATAATTTTTCTTCACCTCCGGACCCGGTTTTTGAGAGTGTCAGCTTATCTTATGTTAATAACGTAAGGCAATCTGATTTCGAGAAAGGAATAGTCTCACCATGGGCAGCAACATATTCAGAAGATGCTGCAAGTGTATCGGAGCCAAGAAGCGGCTCTAAGAGCGTAAGACTGGGAACCGGAGAAGATGGTATCGAGCAGGTACTTACGGGGCTAAGTCCTAATACCAGCTATATATGTACCGCCTGGGTTAAGGTAGACCTAGGAGAGCAGATTCAGATTGGCGTTAATGGCTTCGAAGGAACGGATGCATCTGCAACATCTGACAGTACATCATGGACAATGGTGAACATTCCTTTTACAACCGGAGCAGGCGCTACCAGGGCAACAGTGTATGCTTACAAGAATCCTGGTACAGGATATGTTTATGTGGATGATTTTGGGGTAGTTGAGCAATAAAAAATGTAATTAAGCGGCGGCTTTTTCTCGGAATTCAATCGGGGAGGGGGCGCCGAGTTTGTTGAATTTGTAAAATAACCTGTATAAACTCCCGAAATCCAGTATTATGAAAGTGATAGAATGGTGGGGAGAATAAGCAAGCCAATAAACGGTTTCATCATGCATAAAGAAAGTCTGGTAACTACAAATACGGGTAATAAGCTTTGAAAACATAGGAGGATATATGTCCTGGAGTAAATTAAAGCAACAACTGGAGAGCTTCCTCAGTCCCGGGTTAGATGGAAGGGTCGAATACGGAGCGACCAGCTACCGTTATGTACCTGATAAATCTGGAACCTGCTATATCACGGTAGATAAGAAGAACATACTCAATATCAGTGATACCATTAGCCCAATCAAATGGTATCAGACGGAGATGGAAATTAAGAATGATCCTAGTCTCCAAATTCCTATCAGCGATGAAGAGATTGAAGCGATCAGAAAGGATTCCAAGGGGAACATCCCGGAGGATCGTCTGGAGGTTATTGCAAGGGGACGGAAAATATCAGAACTTGCGAAGGAGCTTTTGGCAGCTCAGGCTGCCTTAAGCAAGTCTAATTTTACAGTTGTAGCTAATAAGTTCTTAACTACTTCTATCGAAGACAGCCTAGAGAGTAAGGATATCTTATTGAACATTCTAGCTCTCGTAGACAGACGAGTCGGAAAAAAGCGGATACTGAACATGAGCGAAAAGATAAAGCTGAAGCATCCAATCGTGCAGTATTTCTACGAGCTACGACGCAGAACGCTATAATTATGGATATATCTTAATGTTATAACTAAGGATATCTCTTAATGCTATAACTATGGATATCTTCTAACGTTATTACGGATTTTTCGTAATGCGGTGTTAATAGGTGTTATTCTTGGGTAGATTTCGTAGGTAGATAATCAACTAAAGCCCCAAGCCTCTACATTACAAGCAATTCTTCCAAATTCTATTTGTCATTATTTGTCCGATGCACACGCCAATAACTTCTTTGATGCGTGCATCGGACATGTTTTATCGCCGTTGTTATCGTAATACATTGGATGGTGAACTCTAAAATGAACCCATCCACCCGTTGTTATTTTCTCTTAGCAGGAATCCACTTGAACCCACAATTCATACACCCGTTTACAAGATGACCCCTTCCGACGAATCCCATTAAGATACTTACGGGTAGGCAGAGGGAAAATGACAGCACTGCTAATACGCTTAATATTTGTAGAACCGCAGCTGCTCCATTCGTATTACTGTACAGGAGCATGGTACCGCTGGCCACAACACAAAGTATTCCTACCAGGATCATAATTCCCAGCGTTTTGAACAGGTTGGCGAAGCTGTAGCCTCTTTTGTTCGCCACGACTTGCTGTGACTTGCATTTACGGCAGATAACGACTTTAGTTGTGGTGCTCGTGTGGCTTCCAGATCCTTTTGCCGGGCTGGCAGCTGCCCTGTTTATCTGGGGGCTAGTTGCCTTCGGCTGGCCGCTAACTGCAGTGTTAGCATTGGTGGATGATGTCCTGCGAGGCTGATTCACAGATGGTCTCGTATTACGTTGCACTTCTTTTGACTCCCTCCTGAGCAAATGTATAGGTATATAGTACTATTCGGGCAGTGCTTCCAAAATCCTCCTATTGGCTCTTAGCATTTGTTCTATTTTTTATTAGAGTCATCCCTAGAATCTAACTAGAGGGTGTATGACTATTCTAGGAAAAGCTTACTCCACACAAAAGAATGTCATCACATTGTGCACATTTAGCGAAGAGAAAGGAAGGACCGAGGCATGCAAGAAGCAGCCGAACAGCTCATTCAATTACTTGGACAGCCTTACCATCCCAAGCAGGTTCAAGCCTTGCTACAATCCTTCGGGGTCAAGCGGATGCCGTCCCCTAACAGCTATTTCAACGATGATATCATCTGGTCCGTGAAAGCTTCGCTACGTATCGATCTGTATCGCGCACCCAAAATCAATGATCTGACCGGTCTCCAATATACAGCAGAAGATGGATGGGTCATTGGTGCCTTACATTTCCTTGCGCCGGGGGCAGATGACAGAATTAAAGCTCCGTTTGCTGGGATCCTACCGGAAGGAATAACGATGAGCTCAACACCGGATGAGGCCATACAGGCGTATGGTCCACCTGCATTGGATGAGGAATGCTGGAGGCCTGGATATACTGGCCGGATCTTGGCATGGCGCCAGCCGAGCACAAATATTGTCATGGATTATGAAGATAATGAAGGGAATCTGGGGCTGAGAAGCTACACGACCTGTCTGATTGGCTGCATAGGCGCCTGGAGAAACGATAATCCCGAAGTCTATGCACCGTGAGTGCAAGGAGGAAATTCGCTCTTCGTAATCTCTAGATATTCCACTGTCAGCTCCTTATGAAGTGGGCCGATACATTTCTACATTCACGATAGAGAGGCTCTTTATCAAGGATTCTTGATAAAGCATGTTGCTCTTGTTGCTCTTCACAAAAGATCCTCTAGATATTATTGATGAAGTGTCATTGTTAAAGTCTACTATTCCTAAGTTTCCATCATGAATCACAAAAAGAACGCGAGCGGATCGCGTTCTTTTTTTGAGTTATTTCAATTATTGGATAGCCCGCTCGCTCTTCCATAGGCCGCTCTAATCTACATAGATTGAACCAGTAAACTTGAGCAAAGGGAGTAAGCAACGAAGGGGTGTAGGAGGTTTAGAACTGAAGGAGTGACAGCGACTGCCCTTGTCTCTGAATTTCTCGCTATAAGCCGTTTACGTGGAAGACATCTAGAGACCACAGCGGTCAGAGGTTCAAACGTTCACCCGCAGTTGCACGGACCCGAACTCTTAGCCTCCTCAGTTGAATCTACATCAATTAGTTCCTCGAACAACATCTCAGAGTTCAATCGACATCATTTAGTTTCCCAAACACCATCTCAGAGTTTAATCTACATCATTTAGGTCCCCAAACACCATCTCAGATGAACTGAGCTCCCCTACATACTTACACTCTCACACACTCCTGTACTCCTTCGGCGAGCACCCGCAGATGGAATTGAACTTTTTATAAAAGAAGCTCACGTTCTCATAACCCACGTAATTCGCAATCTCCGTGACACTCATCGTGCTGTTGATCAGCAGCGTTTTGGCGAAATGGATCTTTTGCTGATGAAGCAGGGTGATGAAGGACATGCCGGTATACTTTTTCAGCTGGGAAGACAGATAATTGGCATTAATATTGAAATGGGTGGCGGTGGAATTCAATGTACAGGTTCGATAGTGTTCTTCTATATATTTTAGAATCGGGACGATGGGATTTTTCTTGAGTCGGTTGCCCTCTTCGGTGGAATCGTTCTCGTAGATATCAATTAGTTCCATCATGATTAAGGAAAAGAGCGAGTCCAGCATTTCAGCAGAGCGTGTGGAAGGCTCGAACCATTCACAAAAAAATTCATTCATGAAGATCGGCAGCCTTCTGCTGTTCTCGGACCGAAAGAGAATGAAGCTGTCATGGGCATTGCCCTCAGTGATGGAGTTAATAAAGAAACTGGAAAGAGGGCTGTCCGATGCCAGTCGGTTGAAGAAGTTGCTGTTGAAGTACTCTTTTCTAATCACAATATTAATCAGAATATCTGACTCTCCCAAGGGTTCAATCGTATGCACGGTGTCCGAATCAACAAGCAGAATCTGCCCCTTTTCCAACGAGTACGTATTCTGATTAATAATTTGCGTGCAAGAGCCATCGTACATATAGTTAATCTCGATCCAGTCGTGGATGTGTAACGGATAGGAGCGGAAGCGAGAATGCTTTTTCACAACCATATTGGGTGAGCCCTCAAAGATACTTGAATGATGCTCCATATGCAGCTTGGCCACTCGTTTACTTCCTATAAATGTATACAGAAATTCAAGCGGACGAGGAGCGGCGATGCCCTGCCGATATAATAGTTCGTTCTCTGTCAGCGTACGCAGTGATTGATCCAAATGCTCGGGAGTCATACCGAATCCCTTCCTTCATGGTAGTTGATGTTTCTAAAGTATAACATGAATCCTGATCCGTTGATGGCACATGGCTACAAGGGGGAGCAGTAAACGATGATAGCTTGTTCAGCTATCTTATGAGAGCTTCTTCAGGTGTCTTATGATGAGGCTTGCTTAGGTATGTTATAAGAAGCTTATTAGTGTCCTCACCATATGGAAAAAACCGACACCACTCGAATGAGCTTAACGGCGTCAGCTATATCTAATCTGTACATGTATCTAGATATGATTTACGCCCACCTTACCCTTTGTATCAATGGTAGGGACTGAAATAAATATGGATATCCTTAGAGAGTTAACATTCTTACTCGGTTGTTTGGAGAAATCCTCATTAATCAACAATAATTCGTATATAATCAAATGTGTGAAGCTGTATGAGTCGTACCAGGATTATGCTTCACCAGATACAAAGACAGCTTACAGAAAATTGATTAATGAGGTGAACGATAATGAAAGCTAAATTTACTCTTCTCACTTGTATTGCATGTTTGGTGCTAGTAACACTTGTACTTCCACCTCTACCACATCAAAACGGTGATCCGATTTATCAGCCGAATGGACAGCATGGGGGCATGTGATACCTTACAAATGCTTATTTAACTTAGAAGATTCAACGTAAAAGGACTCCAAACCAATTATTATGTCGGTGGGAGTCTTTTGTATTTTATATTAGAATCTAAATCTATTATCGTTCACCAATTCACGGAACACGGGGATACATGACACCTGTTCAGTATGGTCATGCAGCCCTTAAAAAGTTGTCTAATTTACTGTTGATAGTCCAACCTGATATTTAAACCAATCAAAGTAGGCAGGCTGCTGGGAGGCTTGTCCATTGCCTGTAGCATAGAGTCCGAAATAGACACCTGTGAACCCGCCAGCCACTTCGGTAGCCAGCAATCTGCATTCCGCATCTCCAAGTACGACCAATGGCTCTTCTTGCGATACTCGATATCCAAAGGTGTAACTCTTCTGGTCGGCGTGAATCTCCAGAATAATAGCTGTGCCAGCATATTCCTGCTCGGCTGCTACCATCCAGATGGAGCCGACTCTTTTGCGTAATATGACAGAACGCTGTCCGCGAATAGTAGTGAGTGCAAGCTCGTAATGGTGGCGTTCATTCATCAAGACCGTAAGTCCTGCCTCTTCATTCAACCCCGGCTCAAATTCTAGCAAGGTCGAGATATTACAATTAAAATGCTGCTGGCGGCGAGCGACCAGGGCAGGAGAGTCTACATCATTTAACGTAACAGCAGAACCATTCAAGGTAAGCCATCCCGGGCGTGAATCCAGCGACCAATCCGAGGGGTAAGGGTTACGTAGGAAATTCCAGTAATCTTTCAGCTGCGGTGCAGTAAAATGATCTAGCAGGTCCTGCTCCAACAGGTGCTCTTGATCTGCCAACTGAACTAGATCTGACAGGTGAGCTTGCTTCGACAACTGATCCTGCTCCGACAGTTGATCTTGATCCGCCAGCTGCTCCTGATTGGCCAAATGATCTTGCTTCCGCAGTTGATGCTGATAAAAATCAGGTCCCCTCATTTCAGCCAAGAGCTGCGCATTGTCCCCGATCACGGGCCAGCCATCCTCTGACCACGACACAGGAGCCAGACAAGTCTCTCTACCTAAATGATGCTTCCGGGATACCGGACGAATCCCAAGCATCACCGCCCACCAGCTTTCGTCGTGAGCCTGCACCAGATCGGCATGTCCAGTGGCCTGTATAGGAAGCCCCGTGCTGCGATTGCTCAGAATAGGGTTATTAGGAGCTCCCTCGAAGGGTCCAAAAGGATGATCACTACGTGCAATCGTCACCATATGCCCATATTCGGTACCGCCTTCCGCGATCATCAGATAATAACGGCCATTGACCCGATACATATGCGGTCCTTCCGGGGATTTGCCACCTGTCCCGCTCCAGATTAATTGCCGGGGAGATAATAGCTTGCCGGATTCCAAATCCAGTTCTGCCTGATAGATACCCGATTCCTCACCTGAAAAATCATTGGTACCCGTGATATACACTCGTCCATCCTCGTCAAAAAATAAAGACGGATCAATCCCTGGCCAATCCAATGTGACAGGCTCACACCACGGACCTGATGGATCACTCGCACGTACGTAAAAGTTATGCATTCCGTCGTTAGACATACCACTCACCAGCGTCGTAATCATATACAAATATCCGTCATGATAGCGAAGCGTGGGCGCAAAAATCCCCATCGAGCTATGTAGCCCGGATAGCTGGAGCTGAGTAGCTCGTGTCAGGCAATGCCCGATCTGTCGCCAGTTGACCAAATCCCGACTATGAAATATGGGAACCCCCGGGAAGTAATGAAATGAACTATTCACGAGGTAGTAATCCTCTCCTACTCTGCAAATACTGGGATCAGGATAAAAGCCTGGAATAACGGGATTCATGAAGGTCATAGTTGGGCTCCTTATTTTGTAATTCAACAACCTATATAAAATAAATAACTTACATCTCTACTAATGAATAACCACTAGAATAACTTAAAATGCCAAAATAAAAAACAGTGAAATGGTCAATGAATTCATGCGATTTGGTTATTATGACAAAGGGGCTGAGTCGGTACAATTCAACTATTATCAGCTTTTGATTTCGTAAGCAGGGGGAACAACAACATGGCAAAGCAACAAAATGTAAGGGATTACAGTAATCTCGCCAAGACTATTATTGATAAAGTAGGCGGAGAGAAAAATGTACAGTCCCTGAATCACTGTATGACCCGACTTCGTTTTGTGCTAAAGGATGAAGCAGCTGCAGACACAGAGAAGCTGAAGCAGACCGAGGGTGTACTGGATGTGCTACAGGCGAGTGGACAGTACCAGGTCATTATCGGCACTCATGTGGAGCATGTATTTAATGCGGTCGAGCAAGTAAGAGGACAGGCATCCAACAAGAAGAAGGATGCAGGGGAAGGGAACCAAGAGAACAGCGAGAGCAACCAGAAAGGCGAGCAAGGTGAAAAAAGCGAGAAAAAAGGACTTTCCCTGGTCATGGACACGATCTCCAGCATTTTCTTGCCGATCATGGCAGGGATGATGGGAGCGGGTATCCTGAAAGGGATGCTGGTCATGTTCACGACACTGGGCTGGATGTCGACAGAGAGCGGTACGTATGCTGTATTGTATGCAGGTGCAGATGCCTTCTTCTACTTCCTGCCCTTGGTTCTGGCGGTTACGGCAGCTAGAAGATTTGGTGCCAATCAGTTCATTGCTATGGCCATTGCAGGGGCGTTCCTTTATCCCAATCTAGTCTCCTTATTTAATGCTGGAACGGCCATTTCATTTGTAGGTATCCCGGTCAAATTGATTAACTATGGCTCTTCCGTCATCCCGGTCATTGTTGCCGTGTACGCGTTAGCCAAGCTGGAGCAATTCCTGAACAAGATCATGCCTCAGCTCATCAAAGGGATCTTCGTGCCCGTCTTGTGTATCGTGATTATGGTACCCGCTTCTTTGATGGTCATCGGGCCGTTAACAAGCATGCTGGGCAATGGTGTAGCAGCAGGCTATACGGCTTTATATGAATTGATGCCGGCTGTGGCAGGCTTGGATCTGGCCATTATATGGCCCGTACTGGTTATTTTCGGAGCACATTGGGGTCTGATTCCTATCGTGATGAACAACTTTGCTGTATATGGCTACGATACGCTGCTCCCAGCTACGATTGGTACGAACTTTGCTATGGGTGGCGCTGCTTTGGCTGTGTGTTTGAAGACGAAGAACACGAATCTGAAGCAATTGGCAGGCTCATCCTCCTTCTCAGCGATTATAGGTGGCGTAACCGAGCCCGCAATCTATGGTGTGAACCTGAAATACAGAAAGCCATTCTATATCGCATGTATTAGCACGGGCATCGGAGGTATTATTGTAGGCTTGGCAGGAGCGCAGTATCCAGCCTTGATTACGACCTGCTTATTGACGCTTCCGGCGATTGCTGTCATGAAGGGCGGAATGAGTATGGTGCTCGCTGCTACGATCGGATTCGTGTGTGCTTTTGTGGGAACGTACTTCTTCGGCTTCAATGATCGGATGCTGGACAAGAATTAACTTGAATGAGTATTGATCTGAATAAGTCTTAACAATGCGAGGAATTAGAATATGAATGATACACAACTATTAGAGTTATTGAATTCGCTCTCCGTGGAAGAAAAGGTAGGGCAGCTGATCCAATTATCTGGAGAATTTTTTAACACTGGAGCCATGGCAGTCGGTCCTATGCAGAAGCTGGGGATTAGCGAGGAAATGGTGCAGCAGACCGGCTCTGTCCTCAATGTGCTGGGTGCTGACAAGGTCATCCAGATTCAACAGGAATATTTGGAGAAGAGCCGTCACAAAATCCCTCTATTGTTCATGGCCGATATCGTGTATGGCTACAAAACGGTATTCCCCATCCCGCTGGCCCTGGGCGGCAGCTGGGACCCTGATCTGGTGAAGCGATGTAATCAAATTACAGCCAAGGAGGCCTGTGCGGCAGGTGCACATGTCACCTTTGCCCCGATGGTCGATGTCGTGCGTGATGCGAGATGGGGCCGCTGCATGGAGTCTACTGGTGAAGATACGTATCTCAACAGTGTATTTGCCAAAGCGATGGTCGAGGGCTTTCAGGGCGACTTTACACCAGGGGAAAGTCTGGCTTCCTGTGTGAAGCATTACGCGGCTTACGGGGCTCCAGAGGGAGGGCGTGACTACAATACGGTAGATATGTCTGAGCGAAGGCTTCGTGAGGAGTATCTCCCACCGTATCGCGCCGCTGTCGATGCAGGCTGCGAACTGGTCATGACCTCCTTCAATACCGTCGATGAGATTCCAGCCACGGCTAATTCATGGTTGATGGATGAGGTGCTCCGCCAGGAGTGGGGCTTCGATGGCGTGCTCATTACGGATTATGCTGCAATAGCCGAACTGGTGGCTCATGGTGTCGCAGAGGATGATCAGGACGCCGCCAGACTGGCGATGAATGCCAGTGTCGATATTGATATGAAGACCTCCTGCTATGCGAATCAGCTCAGGCCGCTGTTGGAGGAAGGAAAGATTAGTCCTCAGAAGCTGGACGAAGCCGTGCTTAGAGTGCTGAAGCTTAAGAACAGACTGGGCCTGTTCGAGGACCCGTTCCGGGGCGCTAGCGTCATGCGGGAGCAGGAGCTAAATAACAGCATGGAGAGCAAAGCCTTATCCAGACAAGCGGCGATTGAATCCCTCGTACTGCTGCAAAATGCTAATGATACCTTGCCGCTATCCAAGGGAAGCAAGATTGCCCTGATTGGGCCTTACGCGGATAACCAGGATCTGAACGGATTATGGGCTGTCTATGGGGACAAAAGTCAGGTGGTCACGTTAAAGACCGCATTCGAGGAAATGCTATCATCTGAGTATTTTCAGTGCACACAGGGCTGCGAATTGCTAGACAGCCATAGCTATGAAGGGCTGGGGGACTTTGGATTCTTCACCAAGGAACAGACGTCCCTTAACAGCGATGAGGACAAGGAAAGAGAACTGAATCAAGCTATTGAGCTTGCGAAATGGGCAGATGTGGTTATTTTTGCGATGGGAGAGCACACGCTACAAAGCGGAGAGGCTGGCAGCCGTACAGATCTGTCACTGCCATCCATTCAGACGGCATTTATGGAGCAGGTCCTTCCGTGGGCCAAGAAATCCGTTCTTCTCTTATTCAATGGTAGACCGTTGGTATTGACGGATGTTCAAGATAAGGTGGATGCCATTCTGGAATGCTGGTTCCCAGGTACAGAGGGAGGGCACGCCATCGTGGACTTGTTGATGGGTCATGCCAATCCTTCGGGTCGACTGACGATGAGCTTCCCTTATACGGTGGGACAGGTGCCGATCTATTATAACGGCTTTAGCACGGGGCGCCCGCCGAAGACCTCCACACATAGTGTGCGGTTCACTTCGCGTTACCTGGATGCTCCGAATGAGCCCTTGTATCCATTTGGCTATGGCCTATCCTATCATACAGCCGAATATTCTAAGCTAGAGATTAGCAATTCGGTGCTGCGGTCAGGAGAATCCACCGAGGCGACGATAGAGGTGCATAACCCTAGTGCCGTGGGTGGAGATGAAGTTGTACAGCTCTACATTCGGGACAAGGTAGGGAGTGTCGTACGGCCTGTAAAGGAGCTGCGCGGGTTTCAGAAGGTTCATTTGCAAGCAGGCGAGAGTAGAACGGTAACCTTTACCATTACAGAGGATCTGCTGAAATTCCATACGAAGGAGATGGAATTCGAAGCAGAGGAAGGGGACTTCGAGCTCTACATCGGGAAGAGTTCTGAGGAGTATCTAACAGCTGCGTTTCGCTTGGAAAAGTAGACCTTGTTACAGCAGAGAAATGTTATTGAGTGAATCGCAGAAAGACTAGATCACAGAAAGACTAAATCAAAGTAGAAGAGCAAGCAGAGTGGAAGAGTAAGCATAAGAAAAGTAAAAGAGTGGGAGCAAGCATAAGGAAAGTGAATAGAAGGGATGCGAGCGGATCGCGTCCCTTTTTTTGTTATTCATCTGCTGAGGACCAGCCTCCGTAGCACAACAAGATCCATAGGAGGATTAGGCTCTTAGCATAGCTAGATCTGTAGATTTCATAAGAGAATATTAGATACCATAGGAGAATTAGGCCTTTATTAAAATCAGGCTCTACCGATCCAATCTAGTTCCTCTACCGCATAATGGCGGCCTGCATACTCAACTGCCTCGTCCAGCGAATCCAGTAAATAGTCGTTGATGACCTCCCACTCCGCATCGCACAGGAACAGGTAATAGCGCTCATCGGATGCGTAGGTAGCAATAGCGAAAGCTGTGATATGTACTTGATGGGTAGAGTCGTCGTCTTCCTCAAAGATGACAGAGCTTAACATGCGGTTACCGTCATTTGTGGTGTACTGCAGAACCTTCGCACCGTCCAGTTGTAAGGGGCAATCCATTAGCTTGGTCACGTCCTTTATTGCTGTGTTCTTTCCATTCACTATAGAGCACTCATGTGACATTCTAGCTATAAATATAGTACATAAGCGAGTATTTTATCTATTAGGGGGATATGAATGTATCTTTAGAGGAGGTTGGGTTATGACATATATATATTTGATGCACAATGTAAAGCCATTGAATGAAGAACTTATTAAGAGCCATGTGGCATATTTAAAAGAGTTAAATAGAGAAGGTAAGCTTGTACTTTGTGGGCCTTTTACAGATTACCCTGGAGGAATGGTCATTATTTCAGCTGAAAATACAACGGAAGCCATGAGTATTGTAGAATCGGATCCCTTCATTGCTTCAGGATGCAAGACATTTGAAATGAGAACATTAGAGCTGGCTAATGAGGGGAATAATTACCTGTTATAACATACAACAAACACCTTCAAGGTTGTCGCCATATTTTACGACATGGTCGGGTTCGCTTGAAGGTGTTGTAATTGTCTTGCGTAATGGAACAAAAGCTCAGGCTTGTCAGTTCAATTCGTCTATGACTTGATTATGCTTGCAGCTTACCCGCACGAATATCATCTGTCATACCTACGTAAGGTGCCTGGGAAATTAACTTCTCGTTGTTCACGCCTGCATTTTCAATGAAGGTAATGTCTGCGAATTCAGGAACTACATACTTCGGATAAGTCTCATACTTTTCACGCGATTCTTCCATCAGAGGGATGAAATCATTTTGATAGCGTACTGTAATCTCTGGATGCTCATGCACCCATTTAGGGAAGAAAATAATACCGTGCATGCGTTTCTCCTCTGGCATAAAATTCAGAGAAACATCAGTACCTGTTGGTTCAGTCCACGATACTTTGTACACATTCTCCACTAACTTCACCAAATTAACCTTCTGGTCACGTACCCAACGCCCACCTACCATGCCACTATGAATACGGTAGTCAATCGTATCATTATTTTTTATGTACATCTCGTATTCCCAGCCGTTCTCATAGGTGTAGATCATATGACTCCCGATAAATTTGTCCATCTTACATCCTTCTTTCTGCTTGGTATGATATGCTTCATGGTTAAAAAAACTGATAATTAATGAAATGTTAAACATGTCTATATTTACATGTTGTATATTACATTAGAATCATAGCACTGTGATATACTAGTGTCAAATCCCTATGCCAAGGAGAACTAAATTGAAACGTATATTGAAATATGCTATTTTGGGCCTTGTCCACAAACAAGAAATGAGTGGTTACGATATTACGAGCCAATTCAAGCAGGAAATTGGACAGTTCTGGAGTGCCAAGCATAGTCAGATTTATCCTGAACTCAAAAAGCTAACCGAAGAAGGATTAATCGAATATCGTACTTCTATTACAGGAGCGAAGCTGGAAAAGAAGCTATACTGTATCACCCCAAAGGGAACCCGTGAACTGACCGAGTGGCTGCTAAGCCCTAAAGAATTACCGGAGACAGAAAAGGATGCGTTCATGCTGAGGCTGTATTTTTCGGCTGCTATTTCCAGAGAAGAAAGCAAGCGGTTGTTCGGGGACCAGATGGCCAAACGAAAAGAGAAACTGGAGCATTTGTACGAGAGCAAGCAATCACTTCAACTGCTGGAGGAACAACCACATTCTCCTGACTCTCCGCAATTTGGACATTATCTGGTGCTGAGTCGTGCTATTAATCGGGAGGAAAGCTATATTGCGTGGCTGGAAGAAACACTGACACTATTTGAAGAATCCTAACGACATGCTGAACGATGGCTTAAAAGAAACTATTTGGATGAAGATAGAGTTGTAGGATAAGAAAGAGGGGGGAAATATGAGAATAGAGCAGCTACAGCCTGAGGACAGAGCGGAATTCATCGCGTATTGCTTACGGCATCGGAGTGAGGTGGATGACTCCTTTCTGTATGAGCAGGATTTAGAGAAGTTCGAGCCTAATGAGGAGAATCCCACCCTGGTGATCAAAGAGGCTGGAGCGATTATAGCCGCAGCTTCTCTCATTCTTGATGATTATCATAGGCGCGGGAGACAGGGGCGTTTTCGTATTTTTCATTCGGAGAAGCTGGACACAGAGGTGTATTCCCTGCTGCTGGACGGCATGATTGAGCACATAGCACAAGTAGAACACGCTGATCCCATGAAAGGACTCGAAAAGGTCTTTCTGTTCGTTCCGCTGGTCAATGAGGCGCTTGCTGCTCATGTAGAAGAGCTTCATTTTTCGGTGGAAAGGTACGTCTTTCTCTTAATTAACGATATGAAGGAGATCCAGCCTCTTACCCTGTCTGAGGGTTACTCCATTCGGGCCTTTCAGCCGGGTCAGGATGAGGAAGCCTGGTGTCATATCCGTAACACGGCCTTTGCGCAGCTCACGGGCAGCACGACTCCGATGACGCTTAAGATGCTGCAGAACCAGATGTCACAGCCAGCTTATCTGGAAGGCGGAATGTTGCTGCTACTACATGAGGATACGCCCGTCGGAATTATACGGGGAGCGGACGATGAGTATGAAGGAGAGGCTGCGATGAATATCGGGCCGCTGGCCATCTTACCTGCGTATCAGGGGAAAGGACTCGGAAGGCAGCTGCTGAGAGCTTCGCTGGCATTTGCAAATAGCCTCGACTATAAGAAGACGGTGCTGTGTGTGAATGGGGAAAATGAACGAGCCAAGGCACTGTATGTGAAGGAGGGCTTTGTTCAGGTGGAGGGCGTAACAGCCTATGAGTATTATCTTGATAAAACCAATGGACCATAGAGCGATATACACAATAAAAAAGCCCGAAGCTGCATTAATACAGCTCCGGGCTTTTGGATGCGAGTGCTTCGCCAGCTACCTCCAGAAAAGCTCCAAAGGTGTCGCATTCCTGAAGTCGTTCCAGTAGAGGCTGTTGCCGGATGAGCTCAACACATAGATCGTAGATGCCCATGGCCTGCTCGTAATCCTCCTTGCAGATCGACAGCAGGAATACAGCATGGACATGATTGTCCTCATCCCAGCGCAGCGGCTCCTCCAGCAGGCAGATATACACCGCTGTACGAGTGGAGCTCAGCTCCAGTGGATGGGGAATAGCCATACCCATGCCGAGCGCGGTGGAGGCCATGGCTTCACGCTCCAGGACCGCTGGCATGAATCTTTCGGTGACTATGCCCTGCTCCAGCAAGCGCGCGCTCATCTCGCGCAGGAGGGTATCCTTATCGGTGGCCCGTGGAAGGCGCATGAACCATTCGGGCCGGAAATACCGGAAGCAGGAGCTCTCTTGCTGCTGGTCACTCGTGCGGACCAGTTGGGTAATGGTCGCCATATCCCGATCGGCTGGAATCGGAGCAACGACGGCAGCAGGCTTGTTCTTCTGGCTCGGCAACCGGATGGTGGAGATCACCATATCCTCCTTCACGGAGAGCATATCTTCATATTCCCGCAGAGAGACGACGCGTGTCACATCCAGCTCGGCGAACAGGGAGCGCAACCGGGATTCGAGTATACGTGCTGTGCCATAGCCAGAGCCGCAGACGAGCAGGACCGTTTTGCGTCGACGATGCGGAATATGATACTTGCGCTCCAGCGCTGCACCGAAGTGCAAGGCTAGGTAACCAATTTCATTATCGTTAATGTCGTATGGATAATAGCTCTGCAGCTGCTTCACCGCACCAATCGTAACCTCGTAGGCCAGCGGGTAATGCTTGCGGATATGATGCAGCATCGGATTGCGCATGTTCATGCCATGCTCCAGGCGAATCATCATGGGCTTCAGATGAGCATACAGATCGCGGGATAGCCGTTCATCATTACGCAGGTCGTATGCATAGCGCTCATGGATATAGTCGAGCATGCTTCCTACAGCGACCAGCAGTCGGTCCGATTGCAGCTCCTGCCACAGCTCTTCGTCCTCGGTCATGCGTTTACTGGCAATATGCAGCCGCACATAATTCCTCTCACCTACAGGACATTGCAATTGATACGCCTGCTCAATATTGCGGATAATGCTATCCGCAAGTAAAGCATCAGGGCCATGGGCAGCGTGATGGAAATCAATATTGTCAGAAGTATCAGGAGCATCAAGATGATCTGGAACAGGCCGTCTCTGGTCCTGGCGACGTCCCAGATCTGGCTCCACAGCATTGTCGTCTGAGTATTCTCCAGATCCAGCGGACGGCGCCTTCGAAGCCGATGCGACGGAATCGAACTGCTGTAGTCCATGGCCGGATTGAATACGCAGAATCATGACAGCCAGATGGGTAATCAGATCCTTGAGTGCCAGATCAGCCATTCGTATGCTGTGTTGACGCAATTGCTGAACCACCATGCTACGCAGCTCCGGGATCTGGACAGGATGCAAAAGATGCTCCTGGTCCATGGAGCTGCTCAGCGTATGGTCCTCGTCGCGAACGTCTGCATATTCTGCGAGACAATAACGGATGCTCTTCTCCTCACCAACGATACTCACTCCATGCGAAGGCTTGATGGATAGCTGTATTCCGTATTCCTCCATGATCTGGCGTAAAATCTTCAAATCATTGTTCAGCGTTGCCCGGCTAATGTACAGTGAGTCGGCGAGGTCCTCCATACGGATGTCCTGATGTGCATTCAGCAGGGCGAATAGCTCGTAGCGGATGCGCTCCTCCGGCGTATCCGGCAGTGGAGGAGCATCGTCCTTCACGGGCGACTTGGTGGACAGCTCGCGGTAACGCTGTTCATCATCGATGACAATGCTATAGCCGTGCTGGCGGCGGGATTCCAGGCGAGCCCCGTGAGCTTGAAGGAGGTGATCCAGCTTCTTCAGATCATCTCGCACAGTCCGCTCCGTAACCTCCAGACGCTCCGCCAGTGCACGTGTAGTCCAGCCCTGCTCCTGTCCACCATGGACCTCCAGCAACCGAAACAATTTCTTTAATCTCGGGTATGGAAATGTCATACCACATCAGACCTCCTTTCCGACTCACGTCATAGAACCGTTCATTGATACCAAATCTTATCTGTGTTCTATTTGTATTCTATTTGTGTTGTATTTGGATTCTATCTATTTTCTATCTGTTTTCTACCCATCTTATATATGTCCTCTAAATGTGCTAATCCTCTTCTACAAGGAGGACTTACGTTCGGCAAGTACCGTCAGCAGCTTGGCGTGCGCCAGCTCTGGCAGCTGTACATAGCTCTCTGCTGCACTGTCAGCAGGCATATCCTCAGGCTTCAGCTGAGCAGCATCTGGACGAGGTTGCTCATCGAGCATGACCTGCTTCAGCTCTACAGGAACGGTAAAGGTCACAGTCGCTGCTGCCTGCCCATTCAGGTAAGGGTTGAATACACGCAGGATATAGCCGTCGGCGTGCTCAGCTTTCTTAAAGGCGCTCACGATCGCATCGGAGTCGGGTGTAAACGACATCAGGCTATAGTTTGGCTCCAGCACCCTCTCCTCGTCACGGAAGGCGAAGATCAGTCGTCCATTCAGAAAATCACACAGCTGGTAGCTGCTCATTGGTGTCAGATACTCCCGAGCGGCCTTGGCAATATTCGCTTCATCAAAGCCGGATTCATGCAGGTGCAGGGCAAAGGTGCAAGACAGCTTCCCTAGCAGCTGCGCGTCAGGTGTAGCGACGATCTTCTCACCCGAGGCTCTGCCCGGACGATAGACGAGGTTCTCCTTGCCCATGAAGCCGAAGGTACGGAACAGGGTCAGGGCAATGGTGGTGTAGCCGTCTCCCACAATCTCATACTCACGCACGCCCTCCGTCATGATCATGGCTCCACGGGTACCGTCATTCAGTCCCGCATAGCTCTGCATGGCCTCGATGGTAATTGGTTTCTCCTGCCATTGTTCGGCCTCCCAGATCGCTGCCTCCGGTAGAGAGGTAGGCCGGGTGATGACACCGAAGGGCTGGTCTGCGATGGACAGACTGGAGGCGATGCCCGTGTCGAATAGCACCCGCAGACGGTGGCTCAGCACCTGATTGTCGGCTTCTACCGCGTAGCGAATCAGTCGCTCTCCCCGACGCAGGGTGATACGTACATGGAGTGGTAGCTTGCTGCTGCATAAGCCAATAGCCCGTTCCTCCAGATTGCTTGGCACGTCCATAGCTAGACGAAGGGACAGCTCCTGCGATACAGGTGTGTGCTCCATCACCGTCTGCACATCACAGCCGAGGGAGGAGATCACCAGGTCACGCTCTGGGGGAGAATAGTTGTAGGAGTCCCCGTCGTCACCGTTATCCTCGAACACCATCTGATCACGATATACGCGTCCAGAGTCTTTGTCCGTAATCGTCAGCGCACCATTCGTTTGCACTTCAATGGCATAGTGCTCATTCTCGATAAGGGTGCCATTGGAGCGAACAGGCAAGCTATCCGTGCTGGAAGGAGCTATGCTCCGTGCATGTGCAGTATCGGTGCTGGTAAGTGTCTGCTGCTGGCCCTCGACAGATGGTGAGTGGGATGAATCAACAGGACGTACGTCCTCTGCTCCCGTAAAATCAAATACGATCTGCGTGTAGCCCATTGGAGGAATCTCACTCAGGTCCACCAGCAGCTTCGCGCGGAATACACGTTCAGGCAAATACACCTTGCGGCTCGGATTCAGGTCGATATGCTGTCCGAGCACATAGTCTGTCTGTTCTACTTTTTCGATAATAGCATATTCCAGCTTGCGACCATGCAGATCGCGAATGACGAATGGCTTATCAGGCAGATAGGCGTCAAGCTCCGTAACTCCGGTGCGCACGTAGGGCAGCGTATTGAAGACGGTAAAGGCAAAGGTCTCCTCCTGCTTGATCTGGGACGCAATCATACGCATGTGCAGGTCGAGTAGGTTGACGCCAATATCGTGTGCCTGCTTGTAGCGGAAGGCCACATCCTGGTTCGTCGTATCACTGTTGCAGCCTCCGATGCTGTCATGCGCAGCATTCTCGAACATGAGCTTCCAGATATCCTCAATAATCTGGTGCGGATAGCCATTCCCGAGCGAGTGGCTGATAGCCAGTATCGGCTCCAGTGTATTGACAATGAAATTCTCGATCTGGTTGTTCATTTGCTTCAGATCAGCCCGGGTAGAGAATATGGATTTGTGAATACGCATATGCTTGGCTTCCATCAGCTCTCCCTTGAGCACAGGCAGACCGCTGCTTGCTTGCTGGATCTCCTGCATGAAGCGCTCCGGTTCATTCATCACATATTCCCGTGTCGTATCCAGTTCGTTGAAGCGGCGGATCAACTCAGGCAGATTCTTGCGTACAGGGGCCTGATCGAATCCATTCGGGAAATAGACATGGCGGGTCGAGGCTTTCGCCTCTAGAGCGCTGATCTGTTTGTGCAAATAAGCTGGCAGCTCCGCCTCATCCTCAGGAATATTCCCACCGTAGTAGTAACCGAAAGGCATCTGGACGGCGAATACCGTACTGCCGTCCGAGCCCTCCCACGTGAACTCGGTCTTCGGATTCGTGTTGTCCGCGACACCACGCCAGAACAGGAAGTGCTCAATCCCGAATTCGCGATAGATCTGTGGCATCTGGGCCGACTGTCCGAATGCATCTGGCACATAGCCAAGCTTCATGGCATGACCGAATCTGCGTGCGGTCTCCATCCCATAGTACAGATTGCGCACGATCGACTCACCGGAAATGACAAGCTGGTCCGTCTGGGTGTACCATGGTCCGGTCATCAGGCGCTTGCTCTCTACCAGCTGTCGAATCCGGCCCTCATCCTCCGGGCACCAGCGAAGGTAGTCATCCAGCAACGATCCTTGGGCATCCAACAGATAGTAGTGGAAGCCCTCGGCCTGCTCTAGCGTCTCCAGTACCTCCTTCACATGCTTCACGAGGTACACCTTGGAGCGAGAGGTGGTGAAATACCACTCCCGGTCCCAATGCGTGTGCGGAATGACATGTACCTTGGTCTTGCTAGCGTTATCTACATTGTTATTTACGGTATGGTTCATCTCTGTTAGCTCCCTCCAAAAACGCATTTCTACACAGTCAGCATCTATTCGAATCTTCAACTCTACAGACAGTTCAGTCTACAACTATATGATTCTGTAACCAACATTTTCGAACTCTACAGCTCTGCATATCAAGCAGATACACAGCGAGCTAAGTCCTTAGTCGAAGACAAGCTCAATCTCTTCACCGTTGTTCTTCACGGAAGCGTCTTTGGACGCAGCCTTCTGCTCTTCCTCATCCTTGAAGTTCACCAGCATTGTACCGCCTGCGATCAGGAGTGCCCCAACAATGCCGCCTGTCAGATAGGCCAGCGGAGTCCCAACGGAAATGGCGCCATACAGCCCACCAATCGGTGGCATAATGACATGAGCGCCCAGCAGAGCCGTCACCGCAGCACCCGCTGCACAGGCGATCATATTGACGGGAATCAGCTTCGCCGGATTGCGCAGTGTGAATGGAATGGCCCCTTCAGTAATGCCGATTACGCCCATAATGACGGAACCTTTGCCTGCCTCGCGGAACGTCTTGGAGAAGCGTGCTCTCATCAGCAGTGTTGCCAGGCCATAGCCGAGTGGCGGGATGCAGATGGCAATATTGATGAAGATATTCGGCAAATACACCCCGGAGAGAAACAGCGCGTTGCCAGCCATCCAGGCTGCCTTGTTGACGGGACCCCCCAGGTCAAAGCCAATCATGGCCCCAAGAATTATTGCCAGGACGATTGCATTCGTACCGCTCTGACTCATGTATTGAAGCCAGTTCACCAGATACGTATTGATGGCGCTCAGTGGGCCTCCAAGAACGACGGCCATCAGGACGCCTGTCAGGCCGACGGTAATGAGCGGCAGGATAATCAGGGGGACAGAGCCAGCTGCCGGACCGGTAATCTTGACCTTGTTGCGCACCCATAGGGTGATGTATCCGGCAAAAAATCCGGAGATCAGAGCTCCAAGGAAGCCAGCGTTGGTCTGCTGGGCAAGTACGCCGCCGATCAGACCTGCAGCGAGGGCGGGCTTATCGGCAATTGAGTAGGCAATGAAGCCGGATAATACGATGGTCAGCAGGCCGATACCGCTCCAGCCCACATTTTCCACCAGATACAGAATATGAAGGAATCCGCTTTCATCTTTATACGGACCAAAATCGGTGACACCCATCGTCAATCCGATGATTTTACACACAGCGACAATAAGCGATCCGGCAATAATTACCGGCAGCAAATATGAAATGCCTGTCATCAGATGTGTTTTTGCTTCGCTTAACCATTTCTTCATCGTAATCTCTCCTCATAGGAAGATATCCCCGGCTGACTGGGGCAAAGAGTATTAATTATTGCTTGGCGGCTACCGCCTGAACCGCTTTGGTCAGGACTGCCTCCGCATTGTTCACGGCATGGCCGATCTTGACACGTACAATCTGCTTATCCTCGAATCGCTCCATGTCCTTGACGGTCTGATCCGAGGCGATCAAGACGAAGCTGGCTTCCGCAATATCCTCTGTAGTCAGCTTGTTAACCTGGCCCATTGCGCCTTGTTGCTCGACCTTGATCTCATAGCCAAGCTGCTGTGCAGCTTTTTCGAGCGCTTTGGCTGCCATCGGTGTATGGGCAAGGCCTGCAATGCAAGAAGTAACGCCAACGATTTTCATCATGATACCAATCCTTCCGTATGTTGTTGTAGCAGTGCGTAGATGTCCTCCGACTGCTGTGCCTGTGCAATGGCTGTCTTGAAGGAGTCCTCCAGTAGCAGTGTCGCCAGGGATGAAATGATCTGCAGATGAGACATATCCACCTGATGCTTCGGTACGAGAATTGTGAAAATGTACTGAACTGGTTTGCCGTCATGAGCGGCCCAGTCAATCGGTTCCTCCAGACGAATCACCATAACGGCCGGTTGCTGAATGGCTGTGCTCTGGGTATGCGGAATGGCGAAATGATCCTGCAGGCCAGTGGAGTAGATATGCTCGCGCTCCCACAGATCCTGTATCACCTGCTCGGGGTGAACGGTTAGCTGTAGCTTGGCTGCTTGCTCGGCAATGAATTCAAATACGGCCTGCTTGCTGTGCAGGGGCTGATCCAGAAAAATATGTTCTTTTGTAATCATTGAAGGTCTCTCCTCCTTCCTTACATCTCTATAGTGGGTGCGTCTTGCTATTTACTGCTATGGGTACTGCTATGTGTCTTGACGTCTATAAGCGCTTACAGGACCATTGTAGCCGATAGGCTGGACGGTTTTAATCTAGAAAATTTCCGCGTGCTGCGGAAAATCGTTAGTAGATGCTTGTGGCTTCGTGTATACCCTGCATATGCGGAGGCTGTGAAGACATCCCGGGCCCATGCTATAATCTCCTCAGCATGCTAGAGAGGAGTGTGGCGGTGAAGGTTAACATTAACATGGTCTCAGCCGAGGAAGAAGAGGAAATTCACCTCCACATCCATACGATGAGCGAGACGATCACACAGGCAATCCAACTCCTGACCTCTCCGGATCAGACGGTTAAGCATCTGCTGGGCAAGCAGGACGGCACCTTTTACAAGCTTGATGTGGATGAAGTGTTCTATCTGGAATCGATCGACCGTAGGCTGTTCGTCTATACGGGCACACAGACCTATGAGCTGGCGGACAAGCTGTACGTGCTGGAAGAGCAGTTATCCGGGCTTGGCTTCGTGCGAATATCCAAATCCATGCTACTGAATCTGAACAAGATTCATTCCTTCTACCCCAAGCTTAGCGGTAATCTGGAGGCGGTCCTGATCAATCAGGAGAAGGTATCCATCTCAAGACGGTATGTGCCTGACCTGAAAAAGCATCTGGGAATGAGGGAGGCGTAAATGATGATTCGCCGGATTCAGCAGGTACTGAGGCTCAGTGCCACGATTTTCACAGTGTGTGTAGTGCTTCAGTTGGTAACTGGTCATCAAGTGAATAATGAGATGCTGCTCGGGCTGCTCATTTGCTCTGTTGGGGCATCTCTGGTGAGATTTTTATTATTTAGAGAGTTCTTGGCGGAAGCCACCGTTGCTAAGCAATTGCTGTATATGCTGGTTGTGTGGCTGATGGTCGTCGCCTTTAACTTCTTGTTCCAGTGGGGAATGTCCGTGGGCGGTATATTCGGCAATGCAGGCTTGGTGCTTATTACATACGTGTGTGTCCGCTTCATCAGCTATCGGCATGACAAGACCGAGGTTAGAGAAATGAACAGGCTATTGGAGCAGCTCAGAAGAAAGGATACGCCGTAGAGGAACCCCCGTGGGGGATGCAATTCATGTGTTAAAAAAGACCGCTTAGGCAGGCGATTAAGCCGCTTGCGTCAGAGTCTATTGTTCCTGTTGCATGGTTAGTGTACGCTTGGGCCACATAAGATCATGTGGGAGGAAGGGACATCTGATGTTTATTGTAGAGGTTATTCGACAGACGCCGCTGTATATTTGGTTTTTGCTGGCTTTTCTTATTTTTCGAGGACTTCAATCGGCCAAGGACGGGGTGCTGAGCATTCCGAAGATGATGATCGTGCCAGTGATATTCATGCTATGGGGCTTGGAGACGATATTTACTCGCTTTGAGCATTTGGGAGTAGCGCTGGTGGGCTATTTGCTGTGTGCAGGTATGGGTACGCTCGCCGGGAATGCTCTATATGCGAAATACAGAACGATCTACCAAAAGGAGCAGCGCTTCTATCGCTCAGGTACCTATCTACCGCTGATCGTCATCCTGATGAATTTTGTAGTGAAATATGCGTTGAATGTCAGTCTGGCTCTGAATCCTTCGCTCTATGGCAATCTGATGTTCACCGTGCTCTATTGTCTGTTCAGCGGTGTATCTGTCGGATTGTTCATTGGGGGCATCTGGAATGCATATGTATTCTCTTCGCGTCTGAAATTCAGTACGTAGCATCTGGAAGACTTGCAAGATTAGAAGAGCTGAGAGCCAGCTTTTTTTTTCTTGTCTCGGGTCAAGAAGAGGGCTTATAAGTCTACGGAATCACCCGTTGTGCTATGACATTCATGGATGTGTAGGGAAGGACAAAAAATGTGTAGATTTATGGCGGAAATGAGTGGATTTCCTCATCCAATTTATTGAAGAGCGACAGAGTTTGACATATAATCAAATGGATGAAGAATTTGTAAAACATACTGGGGGAGATCACGCATGTTTGTGGGGAAAGGCGCAGTTCGTGAAATGGCCAATGAGATTGACAAAGTAATCAGAGAAATCGACCAAATTACACAATCCAGGATTGACCGCGTATCCGACAAAATTGACTCTGAGTTAAATTCCTGTGGTCGTGAGTTGTCCAATGCGGCAGCTACACTATCTCAAATCCGTCCTTTGATGGACAGACTGGTGGCACAGGTTGGCCAAAATGCGCCTGATCATGTACAGGTCCTTGTTACATCGATTGCCCAAGAAGTGATAGCCAAGGTTGTCGGTGCTGGCGGCAATATTGATGAAGTGCAGAAGAACATTAAAGACGTAGACAAGTTAACAAATGAAATTGATGGCCTGACGGACGAGATCGATAAGCTTACAGACAAGATTGATGAAATTACGGACAAGTATCAGAAATAGGGAGGTCTGTTCCTGATGAGCGATTATACACCGCCAGTTGGTCAGCCCAATTACATGTCTTCTGGATCTAATGGCTGGGGCAATAAACAAGCTAAAGAAACGGCTTTGAGAATCGATCATATTGCTGATAAGGCCAAATTCGGTATTGAAATGCTGGGCACCGGCGTATCCGGTATTGATGCGATCGAGAAGGAATTGATCGAGCTATCCCATGCTCCGAATCCGCCATCCCAGGAACAAATTCGCTCCATGGCACATCGTCTGGATTCGCATCAGAAGCAGATTCAACAGGCTTTGGATCGCATTAAGGAAATGATGACAGACATTGAGAGACAGACAGACTCGATTCAAAATCAGCGTACTTCGTGGTAAGAGCAGCACGCCGAACTCTCAGCCCGAACTCATAACTGAGACCATATTAGACTCAGTTATGAATTGTAAAATAATCATAAGCTTGAGTGCATTCCATGCATCTCTTGGAACAGGTACCCGGATACGGAGTCAGATGATCGGGTGCAGGCTCTTAGAGATGTTTTTTTTAGATCATAGAATTGATAAGTTTTCAGCGAGAGCTGAATCATTCGATTATCGTAAGAAAAACTTCAACCAAACGCATCTGTCTTCTATGAAAGTGAGTCGATAGAATTATTGACGAAGAACCCTAGGCACATTCTATGCCTGGGGTTCATCTTATTACGCTGAGATGCTCACTTTATGCTGCATTGTACACAGAATTGGTGGTGATGCATCTGTGTATAGCAACCGCATATCACCACCGCACATCACCACATATCACGGCATATCAAAATACCGCACATCACATCAACGCACTGTAAAACGCATCATACTCCTACGACATCCGATCGCAAAGCTGGATGGGTATTTTGATCATTAGCAACTTAGTATCGCTCAGATACTTTATTGGGGCTGCGTTGCCTCGGCAGGCTGTCCAGTAAGGGTCAGCACGCCAAAGACTGAGGGGTCCATATACGCATTACCCGATGTATCATTCCATGTAGCGACACTCTGACGGGTGCCGTCCTTGGCGTCATTGATCTGCACGTCAAAACCGAGCTTCGTGCCATTCGCCGGCGTGATGGACCGTAGCGGGATTTTGGCCTCCACCGTGTAATTCGTTCCTGATACCTGGGTAGCCGATACGAAGCCATTCGCGATGCTGGTCGGATTGAAGGAAGCCTCGTTGTCATAGTTCACTCGATATTGCCCATCGTCCTCCTGATAGAAGGTAGTCTTGTCATTTCGCTCATCCAGGAATATTTCAATGGAATCCTGCTCCCAGACATTGGCACTGCTCTTGTCGAGCTGGGCATCGCTGACCTGAACGAGCACATACAGGTAGTCCTCATCCCAGAGTGCCTTCGCTACTCCGGTAGCTCCCTGCCATGCGGTCTGGTAACGGTTGACGGGAATAGCTGGTGCTGAGCCCCAGACTGCGTCTGCGGTCCCGTCAATTACAGGTGTGCCGTAGACGACGTTAGCTTGAAGCGCAGGAATGGGCTCGGGTGCATGCTCGGCAATGAAGCTATCTGGATCAATGACCCCGTAGTATGCAGGCTTGGCCTGCAGGTTCTTATCGAATAGCAGCGGATTGGAGGAAGAGCGCCAGCTGGAGCCATCATCCAGTCCCCAGACAGTGACGCGCTTGATGGCATCGGCATGCTCCTTGAAGAGCTTGAACAGCTGAGCGTAAAGAAACCCTTGGGCATTGGCAAGTCTGTCTGGAAGCTGATAGTCACTGCCAGCCTGGATATCCAGCTCTGTGATGCTAATCTCCACACCGAGATCAATGAACCGCTCCAGCGACAATCTTACATTCTCCGGGTTCGTATTGACGTTATAGTGTCCCTGCATGCCGATTCCGTCGATTAGTAGTTCGCCAGGATGCGAAAGTGCATAGCGATCGTTGATTTCTTCGACCATTCCGGCTATAGCCTGAGCTTTATTCTGGTTATCCTCATTGTAGTCATTGTAATACAGTTTGATATCCCACTCTGGATGATCATCCAGCACCTTACGGGCTGCCAGGAAGGCTTGCTCGACATAATCCGGACCTATTGACTGATACCAGGGGGACTGGCGGAGGGATGCTTTCCAATTGGCTGGATTCGGTGGGTTATCACTCATAGCCTCGTTCACGACATCCCAAGAGATGACCCGATCACCGAAGTGCTCCATGACCGTGCGAATATGGGTCCGCATATTGGCCAGCGCTTCCTCGCGCCCTAATGGAATGGCGTTGTTCTGGGCATCCCGTCTTGTATTCATCCATTCCGGGGACTGCTGGTGCCATACCAGCACATGGCCATGCATCTGCATACCTTCGGCCAGCACCTTGTTCACCATGGCATCAGCTGCCGTGAAGGTGAATTGTCCTTTGGTTGACTGCAAGGCATCTGGCTTCATTGCATTGCCGGCAGTAGCCGCATTATGATGCAGCTTCAGCAATTGCAGACGGACACCACTCAGATCCTCGGCAGTAATAGCGTTGCCAATCAGAAATTCATTCTGGTAGGCTGCCTTGATGGGTGTAAGGTCGTCTTCAATGATGATCGGACCAGAACCTGACCTGCGGAGGTTAATGTCATCAATATAGAAGGAGGCTGTGCTGTTACTCGCGCTCTCGATATAAAGTGTCAAATACTCACTACTGACATTGTTATAACGATAGGAGCCTTCGAAGAGCACCCAGCCGTCACTCGTACTGATCGTCTTGGGCGCAAGCGTGACATAGTTGGCGCTGCTGCCTTGACCGATCTGGGAGGAGAGCTGGAGTTGAGCGCTAGTCGGAGCTATGAGCTTGATCCAGGCGGATATCGTATATTCGTGTCCCTGGTCGACATAAGGCTCGATCCGCAAGGTAGGGCCATGCCAGGTACTGCTGCGGCCCTCGACCTTCAGCGCGTAGCCGCCGCCAGGAGTATGGTTCGCTTCATTTGTAACAGTCAGTGTCTCAGAGCCGGACCGCCCGGTGAATCCGCTGGCTGTCTGATTTTCAAAGGTAATGGGTGTGAACGGCTGAGCAGGAGGTCGTGGTGGATTCTCGCCCCCGGTGTTGCCCTGCTGTGTGACCAGAATATCTCCAATGTAAAAGGGTACAGAAGCACCGTTATTGTTGGATTGGACTCTTAGTGTCGTATCCTTGGTGGTGTCGACAGTGAATTCCTTCGTTAGCGTGATGGCTTTGCCAGCTTCATAACTAGCGTGAGCTAGCAAAGCATAGCTACTGACCGTCTGGAGATAGGCTTGGGAGCCGGAAGGGACAGTTACTGCAGGGTCTACATAGACGGTTACTGTGACTGTATACGTGCGTCCATGCACCAGCCCCATGTCGCTGAAGCGGAAGTCCGCTGCATCCCAGTTGTTCTGACGGTTGCTCACGTATAAAGCTGCTCCGTCGTCGTTACCGCTGAAGACCTTTCCAGTGACGGGAGTCAGGTGAGCTCCGCCGGACTGTACCGCAATACCTTTTCCTTGGGTAAATGATTCATGGTATACCGTCTCTACAGCAGGAGGGTCTGCCGCTTCGGCAGCGGGAGTCCATAAGCCTGTTGGAAGCAGTACAGCCATGGCCAGAACCAGCGAGAATGCTTGCCTCAGTCTTGATCTCATACGCACACACTCCTCACAATAATTTTAAAATAAACCAAATTAAGCGCTTACATTATTTTGCGGGACAAGACACACCTCCCTCCTCAACACCAATTATACGCGGAAATGGGCCATGCCTTTACTTAGGAAAGTATAGAATCTTCTTTGGTATGTATAGAAGGTGCTTGGTCTAATAGAAGGTGCTTTGGTGTAAATAGAAGGTGCTTGGTGTATAGAAAGTACTTTGGTGTAAATAGAAGATCTTACTGATGCTTTGGGAAAAAGCAGCTTTCATGATCGTGGTATAATAAGTCGGCGAATAGATTCCTGCTTTCTTCACAGGTATAGATGAAGCTCTGAATGCTTGTCCCTAGCCGTGTGAAGAGCAGCATTGCACGAGGAACATACATACACGACGACCCACGCGTCAAGGGAGGAAAGGCATTGCACCCTTTATTTGAAATACGCCATCTACGCAAGCAACATTGGAAGAAGGGGGGAGAGGAGGTAGCTGATCGCTATATCGTCTCGGATCTGTCGACTGTAATTAGTCAACCGGATCGAATTGCACTGGTTGGGCCATCCGGTCAGGGCAAGAGTACACTGCTAAGGATGCTGGCTCTGCTGGGGCCTGCTGATGGGGGAGATATAGTGCTGAAAGGCCATTCCTACACCAGTATGCACGCACGACAGTGGCGCCAGAAGGTGTGTTATGTTGCTCAACAGGCCATGATGCTGCCAGGTAGTGTAGAGGACAACCTCAGAACGGTCAGCCGACTGCACGGAACGGCGTACGATGCCAAGCTTGTGCGTCAGCTTTTGGACCGTTGTGGTCTGGGGGGCATGGATCTCGACAAGCGTGCCGAGGATTGCTCCGGAGGAGAGAAGCAGCGCATTTCCTTGATTCGTTCTCTCTTGCTGCGTCCGGCGATCCTGTTATTGGATGAAATTACAGCCTCACTCGACGTAAGCAGCACGCAAAAGATTGAAGAGCTACTACAGTATTGGCATACCACCGAAGGTGCTACTTACATATGGGTTACGCATGATCTGGAGCAAGCCGGACGAATTAGTAGTACCGCATGGTTTCTTAATGAGGGAGTACTGGTAGAGCAGCCTAGTAATGAACTCGTTGACCATCCCCCTGAAGCATTGACGCGCAAAGTCCGGGAGTACGCAGACAGCGAGGACATCTTATGAGTCTACTATCCCTCAGCTTCACGCTGCTGTTCATTGTGGGTACCATGCTGGTCTCGGTATGGCAGAGGCTCGGCCTGGAAAAGGACATTGCGGTTGGTACATTGCGCTCGGCGATACAACTGCTGGCAGTCGGCTATGTGCTGCAGTTTATTTTTCAGACGGACCATCTCGCGTATGTTGTACTTATTGTAATATTCATGATCTGTGTGGCCTCCTGGAATGCTTCCAAGCGCGGCAAGGGCTTGCGCGGTATCGTCTGGCGGATCGCATTGGCGATAACGGTCAGTGAGGTGCTTATGATGAGCATTCTGCTAGGACTTCGTATCATTGACCCGACGCCCCAGTACATCATTCCTATTAGCGGTATGACCATCGGTAGCTCCATGATCGTCTCGGGCCTGTTCATTAACCATCTCAAGAGCCAGATTCAACAGAGCAAGGGAGAGATTGAGACGCTTCTGTCACTGGGGGCAACTGCCCAGCAAGCCCTGCAGGAGGTTCGAAAGCGAGCTGTAAAATTCAGCATGATCCCGACGATTGACGGGATGAAGACCGTGGGATTAGTCCAACTGCCTGGGATGATGACAGGGATGATCATCGCCGGAGCTGATCCAGTGATCGCCGTGCGGTATCAGATTCTGATTGTATTCTCCTTCACCTGCGCTGCTGCTGTAACCAGCATCCTACTCAGCGTATTGATATATAGGCTGTTTTTTACTGCGGATCTGCAGCTGCGGCCTATGGCAGATGTGAAGTAGATAAGGAGAGCTCAGAAGGATGGAGTATAATCTCTCTTATGGAATAGAAGTGTAGCTTGGGAGAATTATTGCTATAGTGCTAGAAACGCGTTATTATAATTGATATTGATTATCATTGAATATGATGGCGTTGCAGGCTTATGGTGTGGAATTGCATATTCGTCCATAAACACTACCCTAGGGTAGTGTTTTCTTCGGATACGGCGGTTAGCTTCTATACATAGGCTGAGAGATGGTTCGTAAGGGGGCTGCACCGATATGCAGATACCGCTACAAAATAATAATTTTCTGAAGAAAGCCAGATTGGAGATTGAGGAGATTGGTCAGGCGAAGGGAGTTCCCGAATGGGCTGATGGACGACCGTTGAAGCACCATCTGTTGCTGTATATTCGTGGGAAAGCCGAACTAACCGTTCTTGGTATGACACGAAGTCTGGAGCGCGAGTCTTTGCATCTGTATGTCCCCGGTACTGGCGTACATCTCGTGGGTTCTGCGGATGCCAAGACCGAATTGTATTGGATTTCATTCGATATCTATAGATTAATAGAGAAGACAGACGAGTCACTTCAATATCATCGAGACCGCACCTTCCCGATGGCAGGACAGCTTCACATGGGAGGCAGTCAGTTCAAAAGGCTGCTGCATGTGCTGAGCTCGGCCAATTCCGATCACAGAAGCCTGAATCCGTATGTCGGCCCGCAGCATTTGCATGATCTGCTGGAAGAGCTGCTAAGAGCGGCGGAGCCCAGTGGGTGGAAGGATATGGAGCAGCGGCTCAGGTCTACTGTCGATTATATGCATGAGCATTATCGTGAGGATGTGCGCATCGACAAGCTTGCCGAGCTGGCACAGCTTCATCCTTCCTATTACTCCCAGGTGTTCAAGCGTTCCTACGGTAAGACCCCTGTGGCCTACTTAACCCAGCTACGAATGAATAAGGCCAAAGAGATGCTGCTGCAGACGGATCATTCGGTTCAAAATATCGCAGCGAAGGTCGGCTACAGAGATGAGTTTTATTTCAGCAGACGTTTTAAAGAGACCAGCGGGTATTCTCCCAGTATTTTTCCGCAGAAGAAGAATTTGAATCTAATCTCGTTATCATCGGCTTACACAGATCATCTTTTTACACTTGGTCTGAAGCCGCTTGCTGCCCAAATGCACAGTCATATGCCTCTTGTTACCCAGAGTCTGAACCTGCCGGAGCATGCCTCTGATCCATGGAATATCAGCCGTGAGGATTTTCTTGCTATGAAGCCGGACCTGATCGTGTGCAAGGACAATGTGCTGGGTAAGGCTAAGGAGCATATTAACGATATTGCCCCCATCATTGCCATCCCGTGGACTAGTGCGGATGTGTACACTCACTTAGTGAGCATTGCGAGCCTGGTGGATCGGGAGCAGCAGGCGAAGCTGTGGATGGACAAGCATGAGTACAGGGCAGACCAGCTTCGAAAAAAAGTGCGTTCGGCGGTAGGCTCCGGCACCGTGGCGATCTGTGTCTGCCGTGAGCATGAGCTTCGGATGTATGGTGCGAGAAACTTCGGCCACGTATTATATCGCTCCTTGCAACTGCAGCCCCCTGCCCGTATTCAGCAGCAGATGGAGAAGCAACCGGCCGGAACGCAGTTTAACTGGGTTGCGATCACTCCAGATGAGGTTGGACATTACGAGGCAGACTATCTGTTCGTCGCAGTTGAGACGGAAATGGACAAGCGGCGGGTGCTGGAGTGGCAGCACAGCAATCCATATTGGCGCGGACATCCGGCTGTAAGGCATAGTCGGGTCTATTTTCTGGATTGGGACAAATGGCTCGTGTATGCTCCCTTCGTTATCAATCAACAGCTGGAGGAGGCGTCGCGACTACTGTGTCAGTCTTCCAGCCTAAGGGATTAGATGTATCCAGAAGTGCTTGAAATAAAATAATGCAAAATGCTGATCTAAGAATAGTCCAAAGCTGAATCTATAAAATTGTCATGGAACAAAAGAGTGTTCCAATTATAATGAATTTATATGATAATGATTATCATGTTCAATGTGTAATAAAGGAGGCATGCGGTCAGCAGCATGATGAAGCGGACGAAACGAATGATGACCTACATGTGGTTCATGGCCGCCATGGCAGGATTGCTACTAACGATGTTCATGGCCATCTCCTTTGGTGCGAAGGAATTAACTCTAAGTACAGTGTGGGCAGCGGTATTTCACTACAACGAAGCGGTAAGTGCCCATCAGATCATACATGAGCTGAGGTTGCCGCGTGTGCTTGGTGCCGTATTCAGCGGTATGGCTTTTGCTGTAGCAGGGGCTCTTATGCAGGGGGTCACCCGTAACCCGCTGGCCGACAGCGGTATTCTGGGAGTCAATGCAGGATCAGCCTTCGCGGTGGCTTTATGCTTTGCTTTCCTACCAGGCTTGTCTTATGGAGGACTCATCCTGTTCTCCTTCGCGGGTGCAGCGCTGACGACGGTGTTCATTGTATTGCTGGGGTTATCCCAGCCTGGTGGGATGACGACACTGCGTCTGACGATTGCAGGCTCGGTGGTGGCTGCGATTCTGCATGCGCTGAGTACAGGGGTAGCGATCTACTTTGAACTAAGTCAGGACCTTGCCTTCTGGTATGCAGGAGGAGTGGCTGGCGTGACTTGGGAGCAGCTGCGCTGGTTCACTCCCATCGTCGCAGTGACAATTCTGTGGTCCATTCTGATGGGCCGCTCAGTCACGTTCATGTCACTTGGGGATGAATCTGCAGTCAATCTGGGTGTACATGTGAATCGGGTCAGATTGCTGGGATTGACAGCTGCGGTGATATTAGCAGGAGCCTCGGTATCCGTGGCTGGCTCCATTGCCTTTGTGGGGCTGGTCGTCCCACATATTGCCCGGAGGCTGGTAGGCGTGGACTATCGTGTACTGATTCCCTTCTCAGCTCTGCTTGGCGGAATACTGCTTGTGCTGGCTGACTTTGCTTCCCGAATGGTGAGCCCTCCTCGAGAGTTCGCTATTGGTGCTATGGTAGCTATGGTCGGGGTACCCTTCTTCCTGTATCTTTCACGCAAAGAAAGGAGGGAGCTATGAGCATGAATCCGTATCAGCTGGCCCAGCACAAAAAGCGCAGGGTGCTGCTCATCAGCGCCATTTGCTGTGCTGCGGCGATTAGCGCTATTCTCATCGGTCTCAATACCGGAACGATTGCATTGTCACCTCTGGAGGTATGGAGAACGCTGCTCGGAGGAGGCTCTCCGACAGAGCAGATGATTTTGTTTGATTATCGCCTGCCGCGTATTTTGGTCACTGTGCTCGCCGGGATTGGCCTTGGGATCGCAGGTGCGGTCTTTCAGGGAGCGACACGTAATGCACTTGCTGACCCTGGCATCCTCGGCATTAATAATGGTGCTGCTCTTGGGCTGATTGTGTTCGTTTCCTTTTTTCGAACGATGGAAGGGCCTGCAGCCTTGCTCATTCCGATATTCACGTTCATGGGTGGCGCGGTCTGTGCAGTGATCATCTTCTTGTTCGCCTATGAACGGCATAAGGGTCTCATCCCCATTCGGCTCATCCTGGTTGGTATCGGGGTAGCAGCCGGCTTCAGCGCCTTGACACTGTTGTTGTCCCTGAGGCTGGATCCGGATACCTATGCGTTTGCAGCCCGTTGGCTAGCAGGGAGCATCTGGGGAAGAGACTGGGTGCATGTGTGGTCCCTGTTGCCATGGATCGCTGTGCTGGTCCCGTTGATCTATTATCGTGCGAAGCTGCTGGATCTGTTCGCCCTCGGCGATGATATCTCCTACAGCTTGGGGAATCCGGTGAATCGGGAGCGGCTGCTGCTACTGTCGATGGCAGTTGCCCTGTCCTGTGCCAGTGTATCCATGACTGGGGGGATTGGCTTCATCGGACTGATCGCACCGCATATTGCCAAGCGACTGGTCGGTCCACAGCATCGATATTTTCTACCGATAGCCGCCATGATCGGGTTAGTCGTACTCGTGACAGCCGATACGATCGGCAGGTGGATTTTTCGGCCAAACGCCATTCCTGCGGGAGTAGTCGTGGCGCTCATTGGTGGTCCCTATTTCTTGTACCTTTTATTCAAGGCGAAGGCTTAGACCCATATCTCAATAGTGCCTTGTGTGCACAATTACTATGATTACTTAGAGACAACACATCATCTGGAGGTAATGAACAACATGAAGAAGATTTCCTTATTGCTTGTGTCCATCCTGCTGATCGGACTGCTGGCGGCTTGTGGCCAACCATCCGGCTCAGCGACGCAGGCTACTCAACCATCGGGGACTGCTGACAGCTCCGATACGAACACTACCGGCGGAGGCACTGAGAATCTCGTACACGATCCCAATGCCAAAATCGCGTCAATGTCCATTCATATTACGAACAATCTACTGGCCCTTGGCATTAAGCCTGCAGGGTCCGTTGTAGGGGGCGATGTGAAGGATTTCTTGCCACATGTGGCAGATCAACTGCAGGGAGTAGAGAAGCTGGGCGTCGTAACAGACCCTGATATGGAAGCGGTACTGGGCTTGCAGCCGGACGTAATCTATATCGACAAGGTATACTCGGAGAAGGATCTGGACAAGTTCCAGAAGATTGCTCCGACCATTATGGTTGATATGGATAATGGGACGTGGCGCGATCACCTGCAGCAGGTTGCGAAGCATGTAGGGCTCGAAGATAAGGCGGAACAGTTCATCGCGGATTATGATGCCAAGGCTGAGCGTGTGAGCCAATTGATTCATGGTGAGCTGGGAGAAGACGCCAAGGTCATGACGATTCGTATGACGGCCAAGGAACTTCGGGTCATGGGAACCAAGCGTCCGCTTGGGCCGATTATGTTCGACGATCTCAAGCTGAAGATGGCGGACGGCGTAGAGAATATTTCTGCGGATGAGCCGTATCAGGTAATCTCGAAGGAAGTGCTTCCTGATTTCAATGCGGATGCTATCTTTGTCATTATCAGTAAAGGCAATGAGGCCAAAGCCAAGTTCGAGGAATTGGAGCAGAATGCGGTCTGGCAGAACCTGAAGGCCGTGAAGGACAAGCATGTCTACATTCTGGATGGTCAGAAATGGCTGGATTACTCCTCCCTTGGTCAAAACATGGCGCTAGACGATGCGGAGCAGCTATTTTCTAAGTAACAAGCGTTCGTCATCAAATCTTCGCTCTACCACCGTAATGTGTGGTGTTGGCTGATGTTTCTCTCCCCAACGAGCACCCCAAAAAGCTCCTTTGTTCCTATCGAACAAAGGAGCTTTTTTGTTATGTCAACTTTCATTTTAGTACCTTGACCGAATCTGATTTCAGGTTGAATGTCTGGAGAGATAGCGGCTCTATACTCACATTTGATTTAGTCAAGGTACTATAAGTTTTCGTAATACTTTTACCCTGTTCCGCAGGGGAATGTGTGAGTAGAATAAAGGCAAGATCTGGTTATGAGAATTCCACTATTCACTAAGTTCAACGCGATCAATGAGCTCATTACAGCTACTACGAGTATTACGGTCACCAAGATTATTATTATCAGGCAAGCAGCAGCCAAGCTCTCTCCAGTGGAGCGACAGCACAGTTAAGCTTACAAATAGGATGGGAGAAATTCAAGATGGCCATTATTCAAGTGACATCCACCAATCCGCAGTTCTCATTTTTGATCAAAAAAAATCCGAACTCCGGTATGCTACTGCGCTCGGTTCGCAAGGGCATGGCGTACGGCTGGTACACAGATGCACAGACGTTCAATGTATATTTCAAGGATGCAGACAATGAAATCTCATATAAGCAGCATGAGCAGGAGAGCTTCGAATATTTGAATGTGTCCCGCTATAACACACCATTATTTCCACTCAATGCGATTAGCGAGTTCTTCTCTGCACCGCTGAAGGTACAGGGCGAAGCCGATACGGAGGGCTACGAGCACACATTTCACATCAATATGATTCATGTTGAACTGGAGCGCTATATTCACTTTTTCGAGAAGCATTTGTCGGATTTCACCTTCGAGCTCACACATCTCGCGCACAAAAGCTACTCCTTGACCGTAAAGACCAAGAAGAGCATGTATGAGTTGCTACATACCGTCAGTGTCTTGTGCTTGTTCCTGTCTATATTCGGCAAGGAATTCATAGATATCTCGGATAGCATACTCAGTAAATATATCAAGAGCATTCACGTCATGGATGCACCCTTCTATATTCGCAGTCTGTTCGTGCGCAACTTCTTATCTTCTCGGGATCGTTTTCGGAGGTACAAGGCTGAGTTGGAACGAACAGACAGGTATGATATTCAATTCGCTTATGGGGGTACCGCGCTTCAGCGCAGGCAATATATCGGGAATGTGTTGCCCTTCGATAAGGCCATTGTGGACGTCGGGTGTGGAGAAGGCTTCTACGCGCTGAGCTTTGCCGGGAAGATCGAGGACAGCTACTATGCCATCGACATCAATGAAGAGCTACTGGAGAAGGTGAAGCGCAAAGCAGAGGCTCGTGACATCGAAAATATCGTGACTTGCAGCTCGATTGACCAGTTCCTGGAGAGCTATAGCGGAGAACGGGTCGATGTAATCCTCACCGAGGTGATTGAGCATATGAGTCTGGAGGAGGCGGAGCAGCTGATCCGTCAGATCTGTGCCAAAGTGGACTTCGACCGCTTCATCATTACGACGCCCAATGCGGACTTTAATCGATACTACGAGCTAAGCGGCTTCCGGCACGATGATCACAAGTGGGAGCTGGGAGAGACAGCCTTCCGTCAATGGCTGGCTGGTATCATTGGCAGTCTCGATGTACAGGGTGAGTTCGTCGCGATCGGGGACTGCGTCAATCAGATCACAACGACACAAGGTGTCATACTTCAGAGAAAGGAGGCCTGATGATGGAAATTCGTACAAAGATGCACACCATCTTCATGCTCATCGGGTCTACCGAATGCGGCAAGACGACCTTTGCCAAGGAGGTGCTGATCCCGGGGCTGCGCTTCGCGGATGCCGATCGAAATATTCGGGCCAACATTCAATATCTGTCCTCGGACCAGATTCGGCAAGAGATATTGGGCTATGACTACGACAAATATGACCAAGTGATGCTGGAGGCAAGCGAGCAGGCTTTCCAGCTGCTGTTCGAGCGGCTGAAGCTGGCGACGTCTTTTCCGATCAATGCCGAGTTCGCAGTCGTGGACACGACAGGGCTGTCCGAGGATTTCCGGGCCAAGGTCAAGGAGATCGCTTACCAGAATAACTACAATCTTGAAGTCATCGTGTTCGATTACCGTCAGCGAAGTGATTACTATGCCTCCGAGCGCTCCAAGCGACTGATTACCAATCATATGAATCGGCTGAGGAGAGAGGTCCTCGGTTCATTGGGACGGGAGAAATACGGCAAAATCCATCGGGTGCGGGCAAAGGATTTCTATCTGATCGAGGAAGGCAGGGCGAATCCTGAGTATACCTTTGTCATTGAGGATATGGAGCAGTATCTGGCGACCGTGCTGCCGCAGGAGCAGAGGTACATTATCATAGGAGACGTCCATGAGTGCGTGGACGATCTGAAGGGACTGCTGCTGGATTATGGATATAAGTTTAATGTAGGCAAGCTTGAGGCAGGCAAGCTGGTAGTGCCTGAGTCACTGAAGGATACAAAGCTTGTGCTGGTAGGGGACTGGATTGATAAAGGAAAGCGCACGAAGGAGATCATTGAGTTCCTGTACGAGAATCGGGAACATTTCTATCTAGTGCTTGGTAACCATGAGAACTTCGTGGATAAGTACATTCGGGGTGAAGTGCAGGGAGTGGATAAGGAGCTGATCCATTCATATTTCGAATCTACTCAAGTGCTGCTTAAGGATGCTGAGTTGTTGGCCAAATTTCAGTATCTGGTGTCCATGTCGGAGCCGTTCTATCGTTATGTGGGCGCGTCCGGGCCTTCCTTCTATGTCACGCATGCGCCTTGTCGCAACAAGTATATAGGAAAGCTGGATGCGAATTCGGTCCGACATCAGCGGAATTTCCGCATAGATCGGGAGGAGCCGCTGGAGGGGCAACTCGCCTTTTTGCAGGAGGAAGCCGTCAAGAACCATCCATATCATGTGTTCGGACATATCGCCGCCAAGCGTAGCTTCCGCATCCGCAACAAGCTGCATATCGACACAGGTAGTGTACATGGCAATCTGCTGAGCTCGGTCAGCATCTCGTTCAGACCGTTTTTGAAGTCCAGAAAGGCCAGCCAAGCTGTGATTTCCAAGGAGCTGCCGACAGTATTTCAGGAGGAGCGCAAGGTATCGGTACAGGATTTGGGTGAGGAAGAGCTGCGTCGTCTTCGTTATAGCTCGCGCCATAAGATCAACTTCATCTCAGGCACGATGTCCCCGGCAGACAAGAATGAGGAGACAAATGAGCTGGAATCCTTGCAGCGTGGCCTGGAGTATTTCAAGCAGCGTGAGGTTCGGCAGGTGGTATTACAGCCCAAATACATGGGATCGAGATGTAATATCTACTTGTACCGGGACAAAGAGCAGTGCTTCGCGGTTAGCCGCAACGGCTACAAGGTGAACTATGCAGGGATGGCCGACATTTATGATCGGCTGCTGTTGAAATTCGGCGGGTATATGCAGGAGCAAGCTGTTGACATGCTGTTGCTCGACGGCGAGCTGCTGCCGTGGAGGGCTCTAGGGGAGGGGCTGATCGAAAGGCAGTTCAAGCCGATCGAGACTGCGCTCAAGACGGAGCTGTCGTTCCTGCAGCAGAATGGCTTCGAGGAAGCCTGTCATAAGCTGATTGCCGAATATGAAGCGAGCAGCTTCGAGCGGGATCAATATCACAGCTCCAAGGCAGCGTTAAGTGACAAATACGGGGCAAACGTATACCAGAACTACAAGTACGTTCACCAGATAAAAGAGAACTATGTACCGTTATCCACCCATGAGGAGGCCTATCGGACCTACAGCAGACAACTGGAGCTGTATGCTCAGGATACGGAATCCGAGTATAAGCCATTCGCACTGCTGAAGCTGATCTATACGGATGGCAGAGAAGAAGTGCCAAGCTGGAGCACAAGTGAAATGTACCGCTTCCTGTCAGACGATGAGTCACTACTGCTAGATCTCACCTCACCAGCGGCGCTGGAGGAAGCAGAGCAGTATTTTGCCAAGCTGACCATGGAGAAGCATATGGAAGGTGTCGTCATCAAGCCAGAGCAATGGAACGGAAGGACTGTGCCATACATGAAGGTACGGAATCCAGAGTACCTGTCCATCATTTACGGCTATGATTATAGGTTCCTTCACAAATACCGCAAGCTGCTAAAGCAAAAAAATGTAGCACAAAAGCAGCGCTCTTCCCTGCAGGAGTATCAGCTCGGGCTGAAGCTGCTGGAGGTGCCGCTAGCCGATATTACACTAGAGCATGAAGCCTACCGGAATATTGCTGCCAATCTGCTCTTCGAGGTGGCTCAGGAGCGGGAGATCGATCCACGCTTGTAGTGGACGCGCGATGCTGGAATAATAGACCATAGAAGAAGTTGAAATCAAAGTTTCAGCAACTCTATGACGATGCAGTTACACCAATAGGAAGTGATATTATGCTAGATCAAGCGAAGGAAAAAAGCTTAAGCAAACTGATGAGCCTGCTGCTACGGCATAAGCCAGAGGAGTTCGGCGTAGTGCTTGATCCGGAGGATGGCTCCTGCCCGATCGAGGTAATGCTGGGCTCGATCCAGACTCAACGCGGATGGTCCTGGGTTCGTCAGGAGGATATTGAGCAGGTCGTGCGCAATTCCGACAAGCAACGGTTCGAGATTGTAGAAGATCGAATCCGGGCTAGGTATGGCCATAGCCACGACAAAATTCGTTATGAAACGACTCAGCCCCCAGCGGTGCTGTATCATGGCACGAACCAGAAGGCCCTTCCTTCTATTCAGAAGGAGGGACTGAAGCCGATGGGACGACAATATGTGCACTTGTCCGAAGGCACTCATTTTGCGACACTGGCCGGGAAGCGCCGGGGGGAGTTGGTGATTCTGCTAGTGGATACGCAGTGTGCGCAAGCGACCGGAGTTTCCTTCTATTATGCTGGCAATGAGGTATGGCTAGCTGATCGAGTACCACCACAGTGTTACACTGTCTGGCATGAGGGAGAATAGCCTGATAACTTATTCGGGCTCACTCTGCACCACCTAACATCACAGTGAGGTCACCCCGTATCACGGTCGGCATCGCCCAGCAACACCAAGAAACACCACATTAAGAGTCATACACGGAAAATAGGGATATGATAGAGCACAAGCACAGGCAAGGATCCAACGTGATCTATGCTTGTGCTTTCTTTGTATATCCGGGGATTTTTATCCCATACGTATATGTTGTTGATGATTGCTAATCTTATACATGACCATAGATTCGAATCAGCGGAAAATATTCTTCGGAACGTTACATTTTATATTGTATTTCTTGTCATATTGGCGTAAAATTTGGCGAAGTAATTCTGCATTGCGTTAACGCGGGACTGCTGAGTTGAAGGATGAACATTAGAAAAGGGGAATTCGTTTGGAAGCGAAAGAATTAAAGAGAGGCTTAAAGCCCAGACACATTGAATTGATTGCCCTGGGAGGCACGATTGGGGTCGGGCTATTCATGGGCTCGGCAAGCGCGATCCAATGGGCAGGCCCTTCCGTACTGCTGGCCTATTTACTGGCAGGGATTATTATTTTCTTCGTGATGCGAATTATGGGAGAAATGCTCATACAAGAGCCAGTCACAGGCTCCTTCGCCACCTTCGCACATAAGTACATTGGGCCACTGGCCGGGTTCCTGACAGCCTGGAGCTACTGGTTCCTGTGGGTGACCGTGGGGATGGCCGAAGTGACGGCTATCGGTATCTATTTCGGCTATTGGTATCCGGATATTCCGCAATGGATTCCAGCGCTGGTAGGCGTGTTGATCATTGCGGCTGCTAATCTGGCTGCGGTGAAGCTGTATGGTGAGTTCGAATTCTGGTTCGCCCTTATCAAGATAGTCGCGATCGTATTCATGATCATTATCGGGACGGGTCTGATTTTCTTCGGCCTAGGCAATGGCTGGCAGCCCATCGGTCTGTCGAATCTATACAGCCACGGTGGGTTCTTCCCCGGCGGGCTTAAAGGCTTCCTGTTCGCACTCTGTCTGGTGACAGCCGCCTATCAGGGAGTCGAGATGATCGGGATCACAGCAGGTGAGGCCGAAAATCCTAAATATACATTGCGCAAAGCGATCAAGAATATCGTCTGGCGCATTCTTATTTTCTACGTTGGTGCCGTCTTCGTCATGGTGACGCTGTATCCGTGGAACGAAGTCGGTCAGACGGGAAGCCCGTTCGTACTGACCTTTGCCAAGGTCGGAATTCTGGCAGCAGCGGGAATAATCAATTTCGTAGTGCTGACAGCAGCCATGTCTGGCTGTAACAGCGGTATCTACAGTGCCGGACGTATGCTGTATACGCTCGCGGATAATGGACAAGCCCCGGCATTTTTCCGGAAGCTGTCCAAGGGCGGAGTTCCGCGCAACAGTATCATTGTGACACTGTCCCTGCTGTTGATCGGGGTACTGCTGAACTATCTCATCCCGGATTCCAAGCTGTTCCTCTATATTTATAGTGCGAGTGTCTTGCCGGGCATGATGCCATGGTTCGCGCTGGCGATCAGCCAGTTCAAATTCCGTAAGCAGTGGGGTAAGGAGCTGGCGGACCATAATTTCAAGTCCAAATGGTTCCCGGTCAGCAACTATGTGATTATCATTTTCCTGGTGCTGGTTATTATCGGGATGTGCTTCAACCCGGATACGCGGGTCTCGCTCATCGTGGGCGCTTCGTTCATGGCGCTTGTCGTCATTGCTTATTATGTCTTTGGTATCGGAAAGCGGGATCAGAGCAAGTCCTGATACTTTGACCGAATCTGATTTCAGGTTGAATAATCTGGGGAGCGTAGTGGTTAGCGGAAAGCGGGGAAGCCCTAGAGAAACGGAGTTGAAAGCTTTCTGCAAGAAAGCTGCTTCGGAAGCATAAGCTGCGCCTTTAAGCTTGCTGTTCATCTGCTGGTTATCTTCATTCTAGAGAACAGCAAGCTTAACAGCAGTCGACAGGGCTCCCCGCTTGCAGCGGCTTTACACGCACATTTAATTTGGCCTGAGATACTAGACATGTTCAGGCATAAATCATCAAAAACGCTAGGAAAAATAATTAGACGACCAGGACTATGCAATTCAGATGGTCAAGATTATGCAATAGTGCAGTTCATGAAGGCGTGATTCAGATCGTAATTCAAGTCGTGATTCTCCAAGGTGGAGAGTCACGGCTTTTTTTGCTAGAGAGGCTGCAAAATGCCTTAAGCCTGGATTCAGCTAGTTTTAAGCTGGGGCTCGTATAATACTAGCGAATTCATTCCGATGGATGTGTTCGTACATTGCGTATGCTTCTGTACGTGCATTGTGCACTCCATGGTAGGAAAGAGGTGTCGGCGGTTTGTTCAAGCTCATCCCTAAGCTGCTATATATGATTCTGGCCTGTTTTATGGGGTTGTTCGTAGTGTCCTCACTGTTCGTCAGAGCGGAATATAACTATGCCGCTTACGGAGATAATCCCATTTTGCAAGGGCAGCGTCTGTGGATCTATATTCCGTTAATCTTGCTGCTGCTCGTTGCTGGTGTCTTGCTATACCAGGCAGCGCAGAGGCTGAGCCACTATCGTCCGCAGGTGGTCATCCCCGGCATTCTGCTCGGTGCCTTAATCATGCAGGTGGCGCTCATATTCCTGTTCCCGCGCCTGCCTACGGATGATTCGCAGACCGTGGTATCTCTGGCACTGAGCTTGCTCTACGACCAAGACTATTCTACATTTCAGCCTGGTGGGTATTTGCACATGTTTCCCTTTAACTTCTCGATGGTGTTATATATCAAGACCTTACTGTCCTGGTTCCCTGATAACTATCTCGTCCTTAAGAGCTTTAATATTCTCTTCTCCCTCGTGACAACGCTAATGATCTATCTGATCTACAGGGAGCTATATGACAAGGCTGGCGAACGGGATTATGGCATCTTGCTGCTGGCGGCCTGCTATCTTCCTTCCCTGCTGATGAACAATCTGATCTATAACGATGTCATTGCCACCGCATGTCTGACCTCGGGGCTGTATGCCCTGATCCGTTATTTGAAGCAGGCATCCTGGACAGCGATTCTGTTCGCTGCTGTGCTGATCGCTCTTGGTAACTATTTTCGAGGTATCGGAGTAATCTTTCTGATCGCTGCGACTCTGATGATATTCATTAGGCTGCGCACATTTGGCTGGAGGAAGGGGCTCATTGCTATTGTACTGCTGACAGGGATATTCAACGTTCCGGGCTGGGTGCAAAATGCGGCGCTTCAGGCTGGGGGTATGGTGGTGGATGAGCCAGTAGGCAGCAATGCGGCGCCAGTCTCGATGTGGCTGCATATGGGAATTAATCTGGAGCGCTTCGGCTTCTGGGATAATATGCAGAGCTATAACATCTATCAGCGTGAGGCGGGCTACGACAAGGCCGTCAGTGCAGAGTTGTTCAAGGAAGGGATTGCCGAGAAGCTCGCTGCGGCAAGTCCGGGTGAACTGATGAGCATGTATTTCAAGAAAATCGTATGGACCTGGACGGAGGGAACCTACCAGATCGACCGTTACGGGATTGGCAATGATGATAATAATAGTGGATGGAATCGTGGCCGCGTCTCGATCATGGGTGGCTACAGCTACACTACCTTCGCAACGAAGTGGTTCACCGGAGATTCATGGCCGCGCAGAATGCTGCTCTGGTGTCTGTATACGATGAACATGCTGATGTATGGCTTCATTTTGGTGCGTCTGATTGGCAGCATTCGCTCCAAGCGCTATGAAGAGGTATCGCTGGTGCTAGTGCTGTTAGGCTTCATTGGATTCTATATTCTGTGGGAGATCAAATCCCGATACCTATATCCGATCTATCCGCTACTATTAGTGATGTCGTATATGGGCTTCAAGGATGTGTACAAGCTGCTTCGTGCCAGAAAGCTCCACGGCCGATTGTTCTTGGGAAAGGGAGAGTAAGATGAGTGGACTGACTCGTATAGCTTATATATGTGCAATGAGCGTGAGCTGCGTGGTGCTGCTGGTATCTTGCGAGGCTGTTACGGCACAGCAGATCACTTATCCCTTGGTTCATGATGGGCCGGGAACGGGATTTTCCGGTGGTGGAAGAGCTGGAAGGGATGCAGGAGGAGGGCAGCAGTGGCGTGGGCCTGGGAGTAGTGACGGTCCTGGGATGAATCATTCACCAGGTCAGAGTCGCTCACCAGATATGAATAATCCATTTCCGATGAATAGTCCCCTGATTGAGGAGGAGCTCCCAGAGGTGCCAGGGCTGCCAGATCCCATAGATAGCCGACATATAAATAAGGGCGAAAACATGAAGAGTGGTTCCAGCAGCCGGAACAGTACAGATAGGTCTGAGCGTTCGGGCGTGAGTGGCAATTCTGGTGCAGAGGCTTCCCGACCCTGAGCATGGTAGCCTCGCTTCTTGAATTATGGTGCTGGAAGAGATGATGGTGTCCGCTCATTCCGGTACTGCTGTGGCGTCATCCCGAACTGCTCCTGGAATTTCTTGTAGAAATAACTGAGGTTACTATGCCCGGTGGCCGCAGCAATGTCGTAGATCGCTTTGTCTGTGTTGGACAGCAGGAACAGTGCATAGCTCAGCCTCTCGCTCTGAACGAGCACCTTGAAGGTCTTTCCGGTCGTTTTTTTGATCAGGGTCGACAGATAGTTAGGATTGAAATTAAAATGCTCTGCCGTGGAACGCAGTGTACATGTCAGATAATGCTGCTCGATGTATTTTAGTATTTCGATGATCGTCACTTTGCTGTCATTGTTACGACCTGAACGGTTCGTCTCAAATTCAAAGACACGCAGCAGCTCATAGAAGAGTAGCAGCATATAAGAGTTCATGATCTCGGATGAGCATAGGGATTGATCGTAGAATTCACAGAGCAATTGCTTCATTAGCAATGGAATGTTGGAATTATTCTCTGAATGGAAAATGATATAGCGATCATGATTCTGTGTATCCGAGATGGCATGAGCCAGAAATTGCGACAGTATGCCGTTATTGGCCAGCTTGCTCAGAAATGACGCCGAGAAGTACTCTTTTCGAATCAGGATATTGATAATTACATCCTCTTCAGCTGTCGGCATAATTGCGTGGGGAACACCGGTATCTACAATACAGATCTGTCCTGTCGTCAGCGTGACGCTTCGGCCGTGAATCACCTGGGTACAAGTCCCGGAATAGACATAGCTCAGCTCGATAAACGTATGAATATGCGTGGGAACAGCGGCAAAACGCTTATGTCTGGAAATCGTAATCTGGTCGGTATCCTTAATCATATCCGCAAATACATACACCTCTTGCCCCTCGTATTGAATCCGCTTGAGCTCCTCATAGACAGGTGAGAAGGAAGGAGAAATTCGATATTCCTGCTCACGCTCCGTTAATTGTCGCAGCATGCGATCCAGTTCTTCATGCTTCATGATGTAGTATTCCTCCTCCAAGCACATCAATCCAAGATATCCCTTCAGATGGGGCTACATAACCCAACCCACTTTTACATAGCAGATCATCAGCCCTATTCATGCTCAAGCATGCTCAGTAATGTGGATAAACACCTGAATTTTTGACAGTGAATGTCTGTTATTTTGATATTTCTGCGAACAATTGTAAGCGCTATATTAATAGTATAAATGAAATTCAGCAAATTTGAAGCCCGAAATCTACCGTTTCGTTGGGGATTTATGTGTATAGGCTTTTGTTTATTTCCTTATTTCACCTATTATCCTGTGACCTCAAATTGTTATAGAGAGCTCAAGGATCAATCATCAAGATGTGATTTTGATAGTGGTTAGAATGTCAGAACAGCAGAACAGCAGATTCTTCTGGCTAGCGCACATGAAAGGGATTGAGATGATATGAGAAGGTTAAACGACGTATTGGAGAACCGCGAGGACAACTACATCCTCCCATTCTTCTGGCAGCACGGTGAGGAGGAGCCTGTATTAAGAGAATATATGCAAAAGATAGCCGAGAGCGGTATACGCGCCGTCTGTGTGGAATCCCGCCCGCACCCTGACTTTGCAGGCCCACGCTGGTGGCATGACCTCGACATTATTATGGACGAAGCACGCCGTAGGGCAATGAGGGTGTGGATTCTGGATGATTCGCATTTCCCTACTGGCTATGCGGTTGGTCGAATCGAGAGTGAATACCCGGAATATCAGAAGGTGTTCCTGAAGGCACATCAGCAGGATTTTGTTGGCCCGCAGCAGCAGGCTGGCATCCTAGTGAAATGGGCACTACGAGGTAGTGGACAATCGGAAAGACCCATCGCAGTTGGCCCGAGCAAGACCCATGACAAGGTAGTACCTGACAAGACGCCCAGAGAGGATCGAATTATCGGCGTGGTGGCCGCACGAAAGACCGGACCGGATGAGATTGATGCCTCCACACTCACGGACCTCACATCCCAGCTGCATGATGGCGTGGTCTATTGGGACATACCGGATGGCCGCTGGCGAATCTTCACACTCGTGGAGACGATTCATGGCGGCGAGCAAGCGACGGAAGGATATCTGAACCCACTTGTGCCTGAGGCAACCAAGGTACTCATTGATACAGTCTACGAGACTCATTATGCACGCTACCAGCAGGATTTCGGTCATACACTGGCTGGATTTTTCTCGGATGAGCCTCGGTTCGGAAATGTGAAGGGGCCTCTGGCCTCAATCGGACGCATGGATATGGTGCTTCCTTGGCGAGCTGATCTGCCTGAATTGCTAAAGGATGGCTTAGCGGGTGACGTCACTCGGCTCCTGCCACTGCTCTGGGCTGATGCAGGCGATAAGAGCCATGAGGTCCGATACCGTTATATGGATCTGATAACACGGCTATATGCGAAGCATTTTACCGACCAACTGGGGAATTGGTGCCGCGAGCGCGGAGTCGAATATATAGGGCACGTCATTGAAGACAACAATGCGCACGCACGGCTTGGGTATGGAGCAGGACACTTTTATCGAAGTCTTGGAGGGCAAGATATGTCCGGCATTGATGTCGTGCTGCATCAGATTGTACCCGGCATGGATGATGGGTACTTCAAGTCCTTCACCTCCACAGGCTGGGACGGGGAGTTTTTCCATTACGGGCTTGCGAAGATGGGGGCATCCCTAGGGCATTTGGACCCCAAGAAGCAGGGACGTACGATGTGTGAGGTGTACGGGGCCTATGGCTTTGCCGAAGGGCTGAAGCTGATGAAATGGATCACGGATCATATGTTGGTGCGGGGCGTTAATTACTTTGTACCGCATGCGTTCTCTGCCAAGCCATACCCTGACCCTGACTGCCCTCCGCACTTCTATGCGAACGGCCAGGACCCACAGTATCGCTATTTATCCATCCTGAGTCAATATATGAATCGGGTAAGTCACCTGTTGTCGGGGGGCAAGCATACTGCCCCGGCCGCGATTCTGTACCATGCCGAAGCAGAGTGGTCCGGACAATACATGCTGTTTCAGAAGCCGGCGCGTGAGCTGTTACAGCATCAGATAGATTTTGATGTGGTATCGGCAGAAATGGTGCTATCGGCTAAGTTGTCTGAGGGAAGGCTGCAGATTGCAGATGAACAGTTCGCTTGTCTGATCATTCCCTACGCAGAGGCTCTTCCAGCCTACTTGGTTCGCAAGCTGACAGAAGCGGCTGCTGCCGGACTACGCATCTTTTTCCTGGAAGGCTTCCCGGATCGGACCAGCGAAGGCGTGGAGTCTACAGAAGAACTTGAGCAGTTAAGGGGGATTAAGCAAGTGGAGGTATTGCCCCTGAAGGAGCTCGCAGATCGATTGCATGCGGAAGGGCTGCATGAGATAAAGGCCTCCGAGTATCAGCCGTACCTGCGGTATTACCGCTATCTTCATGGAGATGGGGAGGTCTATATGTTCTTTAATGAAGATCCGGTCCATGCCATCGATACAACAGTCTGCTTGCCAGAACGAGGAGCGGTAGGCGAGTTCAGACGCTACGATGCCTTCGCGAATCAGCTTCGCCCTGTGTATGCCAGACAGCAGGATGATGAGTGGAGTGTGCAGTTGAGGCTGGCCCCATACGAATCGCTGCTGCTGGTACGTGGTCAGCATGTGGCAGAGGACAGGCTAGCAGAAGTGACTGGGATGACGACACTCAGAGAGCCGACTACTCGTTGCGTTGAGAATGCAGATTCACCCAATACAGGATTCGCTGTCGGACAACATGATCTGGTGTCGACGACAGGGACTGAGATTCAAGTGATAGAGGGCAAATGGCAGGTATCCCTATCCCGAGCGGAGCAATATCCGGCCTTCGAGCCTTATGGAGAACTGCATGATCTGACCTCTCTTGCCATGCCTGATCGATTGCCAACATTCTCGGGTACGGTCCGCTATGAGATTCATTTCGATTGCCCGGAGGTACCACAGCAGGGACAGCTTGTGATCTCGGAAGCTTATGAGGTAGCTCAGGTATGGCTTAATGGAGTGGATATGGGCATACGGATTTGTCCCCCATACGTCTTTGATATCGACAACCTTCTCAGCAAAGAGAACAATCATCTGGTCATTGAGGTCACGAACACACTGGGCAAGGAGCAGCGGGATTTCTTGTCGCAATATTTGCTGCAGGAGCCGACAGGCATTGTGGGCCAAGTAGCCATACATTACTCCAAATTCTCACACGCAAAGTGAAGGGGGCAGCACCATGGATCAACGGCAACTGGCAAAAGAGATACTGCACCGCATCGGTGGTAAGGAGAACGTTCGTCATGTTACGCATTGCGTTACCCGATTACGCTTTCAGTTGAAGGACAATCAGCTCCCTGCAACGGAGGATATCAAAAAACTGGAAGGGGTACTGACCGTTGTTCAGCAAGGTGGACAATATCAGGTGGTAATTGGAAATAAGGTAACTTCAGTATACAAGGAGCTAAGTGGGCTTATCGGTAATCTGGACGCATTAGCCGAAGAAGTAGGCGAGGAGTCTCCTAAGAGTCTATTTGCTCGGTTCACTTCCATGATCTCGGGCGTATTCATGCCCGTCATGGGTGCTCTTGCTGCCAGTGGTATGATCAAGGGCCTGCTGGCGATCCTTACGGTTCTGGGTGTGCTGGTCGAGACGGATGGGACTTATGTTGTGCTGCATGCGATCGGCGACGCGTTGTTCTATTTCTTCCCGGTCATTCTGAGCAGCTCGGCGGCCAAGTACTTCAAGCTCAATCCATATGTCGGTATGATTATCGGCGCAGCTATGATTTACCCTTCTTTACTGGCGGCAGCTGATGCCGGTTCACCGCTAAGCTTCATGGGAATTCCTCTGAATATGATGAATTACACTTCATCTGTATTCCCTGCGATCGTAGCTGTATGGGTCGCTTCACGCTTGAACGTGTATGTGGAGAAAATCGTTCCTCAGGGCTTTCGCTATTTCCTGGCTCCGTGCATTGTTGTGTTAATCACTGTACCGCTAACACTCTTCCTTGTGGGTCCGGTGATCTCATTCCTAAGTAACCAGCTGGCGCAACTGACAACAGCCATCTATAGCTTTAACCCGACGATAGCTGGATTAGTGCTGGGTGGTCCTTGGATTCTGATCGTGATGTTCGGTCTGCATTGGGCATTCATTCCTATATTCATCAATAATATGGCGACGCAAGGCTTTGATTCCATTATGGGGCTGCTTGCCGCGAATCAGTTCGCCATGGCAGGTGCAGCGATTGCTTTCGGCTTGAGAGCGAAGGATAAGAAGCTGAGAAGTCTCGGAATCTCTACAGGCGGTACGACGCTCCTGGGTGTCAGCGAACCGGCTCTCTATGGCGTACTGCTTCCTCATAAGAAGCCACTCATTATGGCTATCATCGGGGGGAGCATTGGCGGTACCATCGGTGGTCTATTCCAGTCAAAGGTCTACGCGTTCATGGCATCAGGCATCTTCGGTATTCCGGGAGCGATTAACTCCAAGGAGATTGATGCAGGCTTCTATGGATATGTACTACAAATGGCGGTTGGTCTGATTGTAGGCTTCATTCTGACCTACTACTGGGGCTATCAAACGAAGGAATCTACGGCATCAGCAAAAAGAAGTGCGCCCGTGACTGCCAAAGCTGAACGCGCTTCCATACCTGATCCTGCTGCAACTACTCAATCAGCTAACACAGGAGTTCTTGAGGTATACAGCCCGCTTAACGGAGAGCTTGTAGACTGGAGCCAAGTGGAGGACGAGGCGTTCGCGAGCGGGGCGATGGGGCCGGGAGTAGCGATTGAGCCTGACAACGGGGTCGTTGTCTCTCCTGTACAGGGCGTCATCATGACCGTCACGCCATCCCGCCACGCGATTTCTATCGTTAGCACAAAGGGGTTAGAAATACTAATCCATGTGGGTATTAATACCGTCAAGCTCAAGGGGAAAGGCTTTGAGCCCAAAGTAAGCGAGGGCCAGGAAATACAGGTCGGTGATCCATTGCTGGTATTTGATCCTGGGCAAATTCGTGAGGCGGGTTATGCAGCAACTACGATGGTCATTATCACGAATGCGGCTGACTATCAGTCGGTGAAGCCGATCCAGTCACAACAGACGATACAAGCTGCTGCTCCGATCATCCGAGTTGAGAGGCTTCGGGACTAGATAGAGCAAGAAGAACCAATGCTTCGTTCGTGAGTGGCAAATTAGTGTGAATAGAATAGGTCAGGTTGCGGAGTCATTGTCATTGGCTCAACAACCTGACCATTTTGTATCTGCAGGGAAATCGAAGGACACCTTGGCGAACTACAAGGAAACATTGGAGAACTACAAGGGAACATTGGAGAACTAGAAGGAAACATTGGCGAATTAAAAGCAGACATTGGAGAACAAGAAGGGAGCTTAGGAGCTGTGGGTTGCTAATCTGGGTAGCACCTTGATTAGGAGCTCAACTCCTGCTCTGGCGAAGCTTGCTGATAACGATCCAGTGCCTTGGTCGAGGCCTCCAGCATGCGCCGTTTCAGGTAATCTCCGGTGATGACCCGCACTCGCTTGCCGAGAAAGCGAATCTTGGAGAGTAGGTATTCAGCCTCGTCACCTGGATGGATGATATGAACTCTATAGGTGTCCTGCTCTGCATCATAATGAACGTCCTTCTCGAAGCTGGAGAAGGCATGCAATATGCGGGACAACTCCTCATTATACATCGGGACGACCTCGATCACGGCTTCCCGCTGCCGTGCTGCCTGACGACGTGTGATGGACTCCAGCATGCCATCAACAGCATCACTCTCGACGGACTCTTCCTCCAGCTGCAGAATATTGCGCAGTGGCGTACTCATTAAGGACCGGGGTCGCATCCGGTACCATAGCACGTACCACTCCCGCTTCACCATGGAATACTCCAGCTTGTAAGGCAACCCCCATTGGTCTGGAGTCACCTGACCGCCCTTGAGTCGGCAGCGGATCCGCATGGCTGTCCTGTTCGCAATCATTCGGCGTAGCGGACGCAGGAGCGGATGATAGACATGCTTCTCCTTGCTGCCAGCCTTCTGGATGAGATGCTCCTCAACATCCATAGGCGGGTCTGCTTCCAGTATGCTGTGCAGCTTGGCTGAGGTCTCCTCTGTAAATGCCTCGGAAGCCGCCGGATGCGCAAGCATTGTCTTCAGCCACGAGCGTTCATGCGACGTCACCATGAAGGTACCGGAGTCCTCCAGGCGCGTGAGGAGCTGATAATTGAAGATTTTCTCAAACAGATTCATAGTACGACTGGATCTCCTTCCATTCGTCGATCAGTTCCTGCCGGAATCGAGCAGGCTCCAGCACCTCACAGCTTGAACCGAAGCTGCGAATCCATGGCTTGATCTCCGTCGTTCCGTTCACTTGAATTTCATAGACGAAGGCTTGCTCATCCTCCGCTATGATCTCACCCCATTGTCCCTGTAGCAGCACACGCTCCTTAACGAAATTGTACTCCCCGAACCCGGGATTATAGAAGCGTGCACGTACAGTCACTGGCCGCCCTGTATCGATCAGCCAGCTATACCGCATCTTCTCTGCAAGCTCTTCGGATTTGGTAGCGTACCATTCCTCCGGCACAGCCTCGTCCTCCTCCAATTGGGTAATACCCTCCATTCGGAATTTACGAATGCCCTTGTGACCATGCGCCAGCAGATACCAGCGTCCGTATTGATGATCGTAGACGATCTTCAAGGGTAGAGCAGTATTCTTGAGCCCTTCCTGATCCTTCTCGAACAGCGGATTGGTATTTCTGGAGGCATAGCTCTTGTCAGACTTGGGTGAGAAATAAATGAACCGGACCTTGCGGCGCAGACGCATGGCATGTAGCAGATTGAACAGATGCGCCTCATCCAGAATTCTGGAGTAATAATGATATTTATATATAAAATGCTCCAGCCTCGCTCCATCATCATCTTGACGCTGGATATGCTTCTTGAGTCCATCACGCAGCAGATACCCTTGAACTGAAGGGACCTGTGTATTCGCCATGACATCCACGAAGTCATAGAGATCAAGGAGCTCCTCCTCGGACAGGCTACGCACCAGCTCGTTATCGATGCAGTAACGGTAAGGCCGGGGGCCAGGTTCGCGGCGAATGACGCCGACCTTCTCCAGGTATTTGAGATCCGAGCGAATCGTCTTCTCGTCTGGCAGGGGCATATCTGTCGGCAGACTGGCACAGCAGATGTCCAGCAGCTCCATGGCGGTCCATGCCTGCTCATTCATGGCTGCAAGCAGCAGGGATATTCGGTGACTCTCTGATTCACGAACCGACTTGGCACGGAACAGGAAGAGCAGCAGCGGGTCTGAGGACTCGTAATTGCTATACCTGACGGCTTCCGCCAGCTCCACACCATGGTCCTGCGAGGCCCCGGGGTGTAGCGAGCCAACGATATCCTTGATACGGCGGATGGTTTTGTCAAAGGTATGTACCGAGATGCCCAGTCGATCTGCGAATTGCTGCCGATTGAAGGCTCCGCTAGTAAGCACGAGCATGCGCAGATACTGGATTTCCTTATCGAAGCTTTCCTTGGCCATGCCATTTCCTCCGTTCGTCTCAGGTGCTTATCTTTACATTGTAACAGGAAAAAACTTCAATCGTAATACTTTTGCCATGTTCACAGGGAGCTCGCTGGGTGACAATAAGGGCAATGATGAACAGGGTTTAACTTAGAGATTTGAGATCATAGCTTTACATAGATTAACCAGTGAACGATCTGGAAGGAGGGAAGTCGCATGTCGGAGATTAGACAGCGCATAATGGAGGAATTAACAGATATCGAAGCCACGGAGGGGGTTCGTATCCTGTACGCCTGTGAATCGGGGAGTCGGGCATGGGGATTTCCCTCCAGGGACAGTGACTATGATGTCCGGTTCATTTATGTTCGACCTGTCTCATGGTACTTGTCGATTACCGAAAGACGCGACGTGATCGAACGACCGATCGATGACGTGCTGGACGTGAATGGCTGGGATCTGCTCAAAGCATTAAGGCTCCTGCGCAAATGTAATCCCGCCCTGCTTGAATGGCTGCAATCTCCCATCATATACATGAAGCAAGGGTCTGCAGCAGATCAGCTTCGGAGCTTTGGGGGGCGTACATTTTCACCGCGTTCCAGCATGTATCATTACCTGCATATGGCCAAAGGTAACTTCCGTGGCTATCTGCAAGGAGAGCGGGTCAAGCTTAAGAAATATCTATATGTGCTCCGTCCTCTGTTAGCCTGTGAATGGATCGAACGGTATAACACACTGCCGCCAATCGGCTTTGAGCAGCTGGTCAGCACCTTGGTACCAGTGAACAGTGAGCTTGGAAGGACCATACGTGAGCTACTGGCACAAAAACAGGCGAGTAGAGAATTCGATACCGGGCCAAGAATAGAGCCTATTCATGCATTTATTGAACAAAAGCTGGAGCATTATGAGCAAGTTGTCGTACATAAGGCACCATCTGAAGCAGACATGGAGCAACAGTTGGATGAGCTGTTCCACTCAGTGCTACAGGACGTATGGGGAAGAGGGGGGTAATTGTAGCCATGTTGTTGGAGTATTTTACTGCGGGGCTGTGGGAGGGTAAGACCTCGATCTATGACTATATTCGCGAACAAGGCGAGAAGCCGAGTGGCTCGCTGCCCGATGATGATGAGTTCTGGTCAGGCAGCTCTGTACGCTGGGTAGCAGGTGGACTGAGCGGGATGATGAGACATCTTGCAAGCCAGGATACGGTAACGGGAGAGGCGCGCCAGCTCGTGCGCATGCTAGCCAAGCATACTCGCAGACCTAGAGCTGCAACCCGCAAAGCATTATATGCATTGTTCATGAAGGAAGATCTGATCGGAGCTATAGACACTGTATTGAATGAGGTGCGGCAGTGCCCCGGAATTCAATATGAGGCATTATTTGAAGAAGCCAAATGGTTAGCGCGACAAGGTGCTCATCGAAATGCTGTCAAATTCGGCATTGCTCTGCTCGGGATGTTCGAGCATGAGGATATGGAGATCAAGGAGCTGCTGTTCACCCTGGGGAGACATGATGAGTTCACTCTATATTCGGTAGTAGCCATTCTAAATGGATTGGAACAGGGGAACGAGCTTGTTTTTGAACTGGCGCAAGCTGTGCAGGGCTGGGGCAAAATACAGGCTGTGGAGCGGCTGGAGCCGGCACACCAGCACATCAAGGATTGGCTGCTGCGACATGGCTGTGTCAATCAAATTATGAATGAATATCTGGCCTGTGTATGTGCACGCAAGGGAGAGCTCCATAGGGCACTTGCTGCCGAGAAGATAGATAGCGAGCTCTATGAAGGAGCGACAGATATCATCGACGCTCTGCTCTGCGGGGGTCCTGCCGAGGATATCTATGACTATGAGTATGGCCCGCAGGCTTTGACGGGATATGTACGACACGCGGAGCGGTGCTGCAAGACGGTCAAGCATCTGACGGTCCTGCTGAATATCGGGAGCTTCCTGAGCAATGACAAGGATGAGCGCTGGGCAGAGCTCTATAGAGCTGGCTGGACGCTGGAGCTAAGAGAGCATTTGCTGACGGCATGTGAAGCGGTTATTTCCCGTCCTGACTGGCCTACATTGATACTAGATACACTGAGGTCGCGAGAGCCGAATACGCCGGAGCCTTATTTCTGCTTCTCCTCTGCGGCTCGACTGGGGATGGATATCTGGGATGACGTGTACACGCAGGCACAGCTTTATCCGACAGAGGTGGTGTGGTATTACGAGCTCATGACCACTGAGCAGCCGGAACGGATACATCGTATGGTGAAGCTCGCAGAGCATAAGCTTCCGCTGGAGCAGATTGCCTCAGGTCCGCGGGAGGAGCAGGGGTTCAGCAAGGAATATGATCCACACCGTTGCCTTGGTATCATCGTTCAGGGCTTGGATAAGTCCCCGGGAACAGGTCAACCGCTGCTGCTCTCTGCGCTGCGAAGCCCCGTTACCAGTAATCGGAGTGCAGCCTTGATGGTGCTGGAGGCCTGGGGACCGGAAGTATGGAGCGCAGAATTGAAATCGGCTGTTGTAGCGTTGCTGGACGAGGAACCGGATGAAGAATTGCGGCAGCAGATCGGCGAGCTCAAGGAGCAGAAGCAGCTCTAGATACTACGATCGGAGTCGTTTCGTGCGAATCTGTAGCTCGGTCCTATTTATGAATAATTTTGGTGAGAGCGGTCGACAGGGCTCCCCGCTTGCAGCGGCTCTACACTCATATTTGATCTGGTCAAGGTACAATTAGACAGTAGCAGTAAAAGGAGATGACCTGTGAGCATGGCATATCAACAGATTAACAATGTAAGAGTATGGGGACAACCGGACGAAGGAGCGATGGCACAGGCCCGGGTATGCTCCAGAACAGGAAATGTGGTGCAGACTCTGCTAATGGCAGATCATCACAAGGGCTATTGCCAGCCGATTGGGGGCGTAGTTGTGTATGATGGGCAGATCTCTCCCGCGGGAGTCGGCTATGACATTGCCTGCGGCAACAAGGCTGTGCGTACGAATCTGACCGTAGGTGAGATTCAGCCCAGATTGAGTTCAATTATGGATGAGATCGCTCGGCGTATTTCCTTTGGAGTCGGGCGCGTGAATCAGGAAAGGGTCGATCATGAGCTCTTCGATGACCCGGACTGGGCAGTATATCAGGACGTGGATAAGCAGGTGCACGACAAACTGAAGGAGCTGGCCCGTGCCCAGCTCGGAACGGTCGGTAGCGGGAATCATTTCGTAGATGTACTGGTGGAGCAGGAGAATGGGAGGGTATGGATTGCCAATCACTTCGGTAGCCGTGGCTTCGGTCATAAGACCGCGAGTGGCTTCATTAACCTGATGGCGGGACGCGAATTCATGGCTAATGCACCTGGTGAGAAGATGGATCAGCCCCCTGCTCTGCTGGACATCGACAGTGAACTAGGGGATATGTATTATCGGACGATGAAGCTGGCTGGCCGGTACGCTTATGCAGGTAGAGATTATGTCATTCAGCAGGTACTGTCCATCCTGGGTGCTGAAGCGGATCTGGAGGTGCATAATCATCATAACTATGCGTGGAAGGAAATGTATAACGGCCAGGAGGTAGTGGTCGTGCGCAAGGGAGCGACGCCTTCGGCTCCCGGCCAGATTGGGTTCATTGGTGGCAGTATGGGTGATATCTCGGTTATCGTACGAGGCAAGGATACGTTGGAGAATCAGGAGTCTTATTACAGTACGGTACATGGGGCTGGACGAATCATGAGCCGGACACAGGCAGCGGGCAAAATGAACTGGAAGACCCGCACACGCAGTGGCGGCCAGATCTCGAAGGCGCAGATGGATCAGGCAGTACGGGAGTTCGGTGTCGAGCTGCGTGGAGCGGGCACAGATGAGAGTCCATTCGTGTATCGTCAGCTCCGGGAGGTGCTTGATGCCCATGCCGGGACGATTGATGTATTGCATGTGCTGAAGCCAGTAGGTGTATGTATGGCCGGTGCGGATGAATTCGATCCCTACAAGGACTAGACATAGAAACATAGAGACATAGCAACTAGAAACAGAAAGAGAGAAAGAGAGAAAGAGCTTCACGGTAATCCGTGCAGCAGATAGCAGCAGATAGCAGGGAGATAGTCGAAGGAGTCCGATATGCCCCATCTCATGCGCCTAGGGAGGATAGGAGATTCCTGAAGCGTATGGTGATGGGGTATTTTGTTGTGCTATAGCGTACGCTTGAACACGCTACAAGCATGTCTGCTGGATTTGTGGAGAGTGCTCCATTTACAATAATATCAGGCAGCCATTATTACAACATATAACGGAGGAAGAAGTATGCTCTCACAGGCTCTTATCGAATATTGCAAGGGTAAAGGCTGGTGGTATGAAGATACGACTACGGAATATGAGGAAGGTTTGGCTAAGCTGGGCATTCAGCTGGATTCGGATGTTGGTCAATTCTATTTGCATGTCGAGGATGCCCCCACCTTTCTCAGCAGGAAGCGGGAGCTCTACCACATTGCTTGGTTCATGGTCTATTCAGATTACATGCGAAGTGTCACAAGCATCCATGCTGGTCTGAAGATGCCGGAGGAATACATCCCGCTGGATAGCTTCGAGGGAGAGTATGGTTACTTCTATAATCGTGCTACGGATGAAGTGCTGTGTCTGGGACTGGGACAGGAGTGGCAGGATTTTCAGAATGGGCGGCTGCAGCCGCAGTGGAAGAGCTTTAATGCCTTTATGGAATGGTACTTCGACATAGGCGCCGAGGGTCAGACGTCAGATTGAAATCCGTAATGTAATCGATTGTGAACGGGAGGTAGGTAGAGTAATGAAGAAGCATGAGCCAGGTGATATTTTCGTAATACCCATGCATGATGGCAGATACGCATTTTGTTAGGTCATTTGTGCCTTACGAGGGAGATTCAAGAAGGTCTTTTCCTTTGGGGTGATTGGCATTGCTGGGAACAAAGAAATTCCGAACGACATGAGCCAATGGAATGAATCCTTGACTTATATGAATCTATTGCCAATGCAGCTGTAGCTGGGATGGTAGCTTCTGAATTCCTGATACGACATACGTATATCGAGATCTGGCTGCCGAATTGGCCATGGACGTATTCCGTCCACAAATGTCGAAATGTCTGGCGGTACCGCAGCTTCAGGAGTTCTTTATATTTTTTTTCACATAACCCTTGTACGTCCAGCCCTGGATCTACAAGGGTTTTTGCTGTTCATAGTACATCCAAATGCAAAGAGTGGACATGACGACATGAAATATTCGTAATTTCGACAAAAGTATAGACATATAATTTTAATGTATAGACAAATGAAATTGATGGGTTTATAATTGCCCTGTAAACGGTTTCTGCTAATTCACATTTTAAGCTTGAAAGGATGGAGAACAGTTATGAAAAGAATTCTACTTGCGTGCAGCTCTGGTATGTCTACAAGTATGCTGGTGACCAAAATGCAGGAGCATGCCAAGTCCATCGGAGATGAAGCCGAAATTTGGGCTGTAGGTCAGGATCAGGCGCCGGAAGAAATGGCTAAGGCTGATGCAGTACTGATTGGTCCCCAAATGAGCTTCCTGAAGGGACAATTGGAGAAAGAGGCTGCAGCGTACGGCATTCATGTAGAAGTTATAGATATGATGGCTTATGGCATGGTTGACGGCAAGAAGGCTTACGAGCAAGCGATGAAGTTGGTGGAGAAGAAAAATGGATAAGGTCAATATCGCGGATTTAACAGAAGAACAGATTAGTTTTCAGCTTATTTTTCATAGCGGCAGTGCCCGGAGCAAGATCATTCAGGCCCTGACGGAGTATCGTAACAACAATGCAGAGGGAGCAGATGAGCTGCTGAAGGAAGCGAAGCAGGATTTGCGCTCTGCACACGACATTCATTTTCAGATGGTCAAGAAAGAGGCCGAAGGTACGCCGACTGCCTTGAACCTACTGCTGATGCATGCCGAGGATCATCTGATGTCCACAGTTACGATGAAGGACCTTGTTCACGAGCTGCTGGAGCTATTCAAATCCAGAAATATCTAAGCGAATCTTTGAAACGGTTTACATTCATATGTGAGCTGGTTTTCTTATGGAATGCTTGCTGAGGATTCATATTGATGATGACATACGTTGGGGTAAGAAAAAGCGCCTCCTTGAGCTGGGTACTGCAGGGCAGACCCAATCACTGGCGAGTGAATTTAGGAGAACGCTTATTACCGAGTATAGTCAATTCGGGCGTCAGAATCAAATCTTGCTATAGGCAAGCATGTGATGAACGGTGTTTATATGTAAGGGAAAATTATATTCTGTGGGAGGAATAGGCGTTGTTTGAGAAATTAAGCCAGATTTTGATACCCATTGCTGGTAAATTGAACAATAACCGTTATCTTACTGTTTTGCGGGATGCGTTCATGCTGTCATTTCCATTGACTGTATTTGGATCGATTATTGTCGTTCTTATCAATCTTCCGTTCTTGAGTGATTGGATGGGGGCAGACAACCTGGCGAGAACCCAGGAGCTGCTGAACATTGCACCTAACGCCACCTTGAATATTATGACGGTCTTCGTCGTGGTCGGTATCGGATATTATCTATCGCGAAGTTATAAGGTTGAACCTATATTCGGCGGGATGATTGCTCTTGCCTGCTTCTTGATGCTCACGCCGTTCCTGCTAACTCAGGGCGACGGGACGACCATTGCGGACGTGATTCCGAAGGAGCGCCTTGGTGCCAAGGGGATGTTCCTTGGGATGATTGTGGCCTTCATTGCGGGTGAGATCTACCGTAAAGTTACACAGCGAAACATTGTAATCAAGATGCCTCCGGGCGTGCCACCGGCAGTTGCCAAGTCGTTCGCAGCTTTGCTGCCTGCATGTATTACACTCGGCATCTTCCTGATCATTAACATTATTGTAAATGTTACGTTCCATAACAACCTGCATGATCTGATCTACAAAGCCGTTCAGGCTCCGCTAGTGCATCTGGGTAGCGGTATTGTTCCTACTCTGATTGCTATATTCCTGATTCAGATTCTATGGTTCTTCGGACTACATGGTCAGATTATTGTGAACTCCGTGATGGACCCGATCTGGAATACACTGGCACTGGAGAACTACGAAGCTTATTCCACAGGTGCAGAGCTGCCGCATATTATCACCAAGCAGTTCGTTGATATTTATACCGTAGGGATTGGCGGTACAGGGATGACCCTGACCGTAGTACTCACGATTCTCTTCTTCCTGAAGAGCAAACAGCTGAAGCAAGTCAGTAAGCTGGCGCTGGGACCTGGTCTCTTCAATGTTAACGAACCGGTTATCTTCGGTCTGCCAATTGTAATGAACCCGCTGATCATCGTGCCATGGGTGCTGGCTCCAATGCTCGTTACCCTGATTACCTATTTCGCGATGTATACAGGGATTGTGCCGCCACCGAATGGTATACAGGTTCCTTGGACGATGCCATTGTTCTTCAGCGGTATGATGGGAACAGGCTCGCTAAGAGGCGGCTTATTGCAGATATTCAACATGGCTGTCGTCTTCGTCATCTGGTTCCCGTTCCTGAAATTCATTGACCGGATGAATGTACGTAAGGAGCAGGAAGAAGAAGCAAGTGCTCTACCTAAAGATCAAACACTGAGCATGTAATATACAGACGATAGTCCACAGCATGTGCAGCGTACAAGAGAAAGGAGAAGGACCGTGAATCATACTGAAGTAAAAGAGAGTGTACAGAAAGATATACAATATCCGTTTCCGGCTGATTTCTGGTGGGGCTCCTCTGCCTCGGCGACACAAACTGAGGGTGCTGTAGAGGGGGACGGAAAAGGACCGAATATATGGGATTACTGGTTCGAGCAAGAGCCGAATCGCTTCTATGATGGTGTAGGACCTTCCAAGACGTCCGGGTTCTACACCAAATACAAGGAAGACATCGCGTTGATGAAGGAACTGAGACATAATTCGTTTCGTTTCTCCATCTCCTGGTCTCGACTGATTCCAGCTGGGACTGGTGCAGTGAATGAGAAGGCGGTTGAATTCTATAATGCCGTCATTAATGAATTAACAGAAGCTGGAATTGAGCCGTTCGTGAACCTGTATCATTTTGACTTGCCTATGGCTCTGCAGGAGAAGGGAGGCTGGGTGAGTCGGGAGACCGTAGATGCTTATGTAAAATATGCGAATATCTGCTTTGAGCTCTTCGGTGATCGTATTGGCAAATGGTTCACCCATAATGAGCCCATCGTACCTGTGGAGGGCGGCTATCTGTATGATTTCCACTATCCGAATGAGCTGGATTTCGGCAAAGCGGTGCAGGTCGGCTATCATACTCTCCTGTCTAGTGCGAGCGTGATCAAGTCTTACCGGGAACAGGGCTATGATGGCAAGATCGGAATCATCTTGAACCTGACGCCGACCTATCCGCGCAGCCAGCACCCGGCAGATGTTCGCGCCGCAGCCGTCTGTGATGCGTACTTCAACCGTTCTTTCCTGGACCCGTCTGTGACGGGAGAATTCAATCCGCTTCTGGTAGAACTGCTTACCAAGGACGGATATCTGCCTGCCATGCAGGACGGAGACAAGGATATCATACGTCAGGGTACCATTGACTTATTGGGTATTAATTACTATCAGCCGCGCAGGGTCAAGGCCAGAGAAAGCCAGCCTCATCCGGATGCACCGTTTGTGCCTGAGCATTATTTCGATTATTATGTGATGCCAGGTCGCAAGATGAATGAGATGCGGGGCTGGGAGATTTATGAGAAGGGTATCTACGATATCCTGACCAATGTGCGCGAGAACTACGGGAACATCGAATGCTTTATTTCCGAGAATGGAATGGGCGTGCAAGGGGAAGAGAAGTTCAGAAATGAACAGGGCATGATCTGCGATAGCTACCGTATAGATTTTATACGCGAGCATTTGAAATGGGTGCAACGTGCGATCACAGAGGGCTCTAACGTGAAGGGCTACCATCTGTGGACCTTTATGGATAACTGGTCCTGGTCCAATGCCTACAAGAATCGCTATGGCTTTGTATCCGTAGATCTGGAGAAGGATGGACAAAGGTCCATAAAACAAAGTGGATACTGGTTCAAGCAAGTAATTGAGCATGATGGATTTTAAGATGGTCCTTAGGACCATCTTTTTTTCAAAATGAACCCATACCTGGCGGATTCGCTGGTCAGACCACTCCATTAGTGTAAAGATGACAGAAGACAATCAATTAACTCTCATGATGAATATGCCAACAACACGGTCTACTGGTGAGAATGTGTGTAGTTATGTATACTTACTAAATACTAATTTCAACATGCTTTTTATCGTATACAGACTAATCTGGCACAACAATATCTAATACAGGTGATAAAAAGATGAATAAATATGAGCGAATTGCCCGAGAGGTCAAAGATCGGATCAGTAATAAAACCTATAGCAGTGATGAGCCGATTCCTGATGAGATCTCGCTGGCTGCGGAGTTCCAGGTGAGCCGGATGACCATGAAGAAGGCATTGGATACGCTGGTTAGCGAGGGGCTGCTGATCCGCAAGAGAGGACACGGAACCTTTATCGTCAAGGCAGCCTACAATTCACCTGTTAACGTAGTTGTGAATGAAATGCTCGGATTGACCAATCTGCTGCAGGGGAAGGAGATCACCAACAAAATCATCGCCTTTGATGTTCAATTTCCCACAGAGGAAGTAGCCAATCGTCTATTTATTGATCCTAAATCTCCTGTATATCATGTGATTCGTCTGCGCATTGTGGAAGGTGAGCCTTACGTTATGGAAATTACGTATATGCCAACCAATCTGATCAGCGGCCTTACCGATCAAGTGCTGCACGGCTCGATTTACAAGCATATCAAGGAGGAGCTGGGCTTGAACATCGTGGGGTCACATCGTACGATACGAGCCTCCAAATCCACGAAGCTGGATCAGGAGAACCTAATCTGTGCAGCAGATGACCCGATATTGGAGATAGAGCAGGTGGGGTTTCTGGATAACGGTATTCCTTTTGAATATTCGTTCTCACGGCATCGGTATGATAAGTTTGTGTTCACCACCGTGAATCGGATGCGTTAATTTCTTGTCAGTGAGCCTCTTTCAACGGATATAAGTTGAATTAGGCTCTTTTGTTTGTACGCTTGTATTTACGACGGCGGAGGAAATAAATGTAATGCAGAGCCTTGACTTCGTGTATCAAAGGGCGTATATATGTATTATAGACTGACGGTCGGTCAACGACACCGAAGAAAACCTCTGCCAGAGCATATCTCATGAGGCAGAGCATCAGCAGGAGCCTGGCTCCATCCCCAATTGGCCATCATCAGTTACTGTTAATCCAAGCTTGGGAGGCGTATTGAGATGAGAGTGGTGAAGGAGCATGAAGAGCGCAGAAATGAAATATTGGATGCGGCAGAAGCACTGTTTCTGACAAAAGGATACGACAAGACAACCATTAACGACATTTTGCGGTCAATCGGGATTGCCAAGGGCACCTTCTATTATTATTTTACCTCCAAGGAAGCGGTTCTGGATGCGATGGTGAAGCGGGTGGTGGACGCTGGTGTTGAGGCGGCACGTGGTATCGCTGATGATCCGACCATCACGGTGCACAAGAAATTCCTGCTCATCATGCTTGCGCAGAAGCCGAATACGGCAGTGAAGCAGCAGCTTATTGAGGAGCTACACGAGGCCAATAATGCCCAGATGCATCAGAAGAGTCTGAGCTTGACCGTGCAGCATCTTACGCCAGTGCTACAGGAAGTAGTAGAGCAGGGGATACGTGAGGGACTCTTCCGCACCCCTTATCCTCGGCAGTCCATTGAGCTATTGCTGGTGGCTGCCGTGACCCTATTCGATGAAGGGCTCTTCCGCTGGACACCAGAGGAGCAGGCTGAGCGGGTTCAAGGCCTGATCTATGCCATGGAGACCTTGCTTGGTGCCAAGCAGGGAAGCTTCGCGTATATTGTTCAATTGTTCGATCAGCCTGAATTAGCGGAGGCTCAGTCTCTCACCGAGGAGTCTGATGCTACCAATGGTAAGAATGCTGGTAAGGATGCTATTGAAGGCAGAGGTAAGGATGTTATTAAAGAGACGATTGATAATAACATTATCGATAACAAGAAGTCCTCTAGTAAGAAGACCAATGAGGGCAAGAAGGACAAAAAGCGGAAGGTGAAGAACAGCGATAAAGATAACGACAAGGGCAATAAAAAGAACAGCAAGAAGAGTAGTGATGGCAAGAAGGGGAACTCCGGGAAGAAGCGCTCTGATAAAAAGCAGTCTGGGAGCACGGAGGCTCAGGGTATAGGAGAACAGAAGGCAGATGAGCATGCTTAAGAGCTCTTTTACTACATTCCTGGTACTATGGCTAGGGGAGCTGACCTCCAGTATAGGGAGCGGACTGACGGCCTTCGGACTGGGTGTCTACGTCTTTCAGATGACTCATTCCGCAACGGCGGTCTCCCTGGTAACGCTTTGTGCATTTCTACCGATCATCCTGCTCGCTCCAGTAGGGGGTGTACTGGCTGATCGCTTCGATCGCAGGCTCATGATGCTGATTGGTGACGGCGGTTCTGTATTGGGGCTGCTGTATATTTTGCTAATTATGATGATAGGGCATATGGAGGTATGGCATATTTGTATCGGCGTAGCCCTCAGCTCTATCTTTGCCTCTTTAACTGACCCAGCCTACCGGGCGACAATTACCGATCTGCTCAGCAAGGAGCAGTATGCACAGGCTAGTGGAATGGTGCAGTTAGCTGGAGCTTCGAAATACCTTATTTCACCTGTGCTGGCCGGCTTATTCATTGGAGTCATCGGTATTGAAGGAATATTACTGCTGGATATGTCCACCTTTCTAGTAACCTTGCTTACGATCATTGTCGTGCGAAGCCGTGTGGCGGCCAGCTGCAGTACGGATTCCAAGACAAGAGAACACAGTAATTTTTGGGCGGAGCTTAAGGAGGGGTGGCATATAGTTATGAAGGCCAAGGGAGTACGCTGTCTGATGCTTATCCTGACCTTGGTGACATTCTTTATCGGCTTTCTGGAGACGCTGTTCACTCCGCTCGTGCTGCCACTATCAGATGCACGTACTCTGGGCATTGTTGAATCCATCAGTGCTACAGGCTTACTGCTCGGAAGCCTATTCATCGGGGTGTTCAGTATCCGTAAACAGTACAGCAAAGTCATGGCTGTGGGACTATTTATGTCTGGTATCTTCTTTGCTCTGTTGGGTATGACAACGAATGTAGTGCTGATTACGATCATGGGATTTTTCTTTTTTGCCGCCTTGGCCTTCGTGAATACCAGTGCGGATGTCCTCATACGTACCCATATCCCGAACGAGACTCAGGGGAGAGCCTGGGGAATGATTGGATTGATATCCCAGCTAGGATATGTAGCGGCCTATGCTAGTGCCGGCATATTGTCAGATGCTGTCTTTAATCCATTGCTCACGGAGCATGGTGCGCTGGCTACTACGGTCGGTGCTGTCATAGGTACAGGTCCCGGTCGTGGAATAGGGCTCTTGCTCTTGCTAGCTGGAGTGATGGTCATGTTCACGGCGGTCATGCTGATACGAGTGCGAGCCATTCGGGAGCTGGAGACCTCCCCTGCATTGCAATAGAACAGTTCGAGCAAGCAACCAGCGAATAAGCAAAGAGGGTCCTGGCCACACGGTGCATGATCCTCTTTATTTACGCTTAGGGATGTTTCTTGGATACGATTCGGGGATGGTTACTTTCCGTACTGGGTATGTGTGGGTCCCTTAAGTTCTTCGTTGCTTGGCTGGATAATTGGTGAAGCGTCTTGTCGACCAACATGATGGATTTGTTGAGCTGAAGCAGTCTTTTGTCAAGGTCATCCAAGCGTTGGTTGAAGTTGCCCAGTACGCTGCGTAGCAAAATAATGGCGATCAGGCTGGGGAAGCCGACAGTGCCAATAAGGGTGCTGATCTGCTCTGCCGATAGGCTGTCCATAGGATGTGCTCCTCCTTCCATGCTGATCAAGAATGTGTTGAAGGACGTGTTGAAGAACGTAGTGAATCACTGACTTAATGAATCAGACGTCCGTCTGCAAGAATTCAAGGAATTCCACAATAATCTCAGACGCAGCATCCTCTCGTGGCAGATGGATATAACGGGATAAGCGTTGAATATCAGGCTGAAAGAGCTCGATAACCGCTAGCATCGCCTCCGAGTCATGCTGCCTGGCTGCCTGGATCAGCTGTTCGAAGTGAGCTTCTGAGACAATTGCTTCAGCATTTTTCTCTTCCATTGATTCACCGCCTGTTGGCTAATATTGAGCTGACGGGCTACCTCAGCTTCGGTCAATCCTTCCCAATACAGCTTGCGCATCACCCGTTGTCCAGTGTCGGGCAAGGTAGCTAGCAATGGCTCCAAGGTTAGTGCCTGATCGGAAGCTACTGTAAAGTCTTCCTTCACGGCTTCATGCTCCAGAAGGGGGAGTTCCCTGTTCCTGATCTTCTTGGCTTTATATTGAATCCTCCAACCAATCCGGTAAATCTCTGCTCGATACCGCTCGTAGGCTGTCTGCACGGTATTCATGCTACTCGCTCCTCTCCCTATATATTTCATATACTTTGAGATGCATCTACTTATATAGGAATTTTTGGGTGGTGTTTTACAACTTAAAAAGGAACGTTTGTTCTGTTTTTTGAACAAAAAACCTCAGCGTTAGATTATGAGTGCAGCCCAAAAAGAACAGCAATGATACCACTGCCATTCTTGTATAAGGTATAGTGAGAATATGGAAGCGGTATGTTCAGAATACATAGAGGATAGTCATAGAATTAGAAGATAGCATGAAAGGACAGAAGTGAGATGAAGCTGAAGTATTTGTTTGTCGCCATATTTATGGTGATGTATTTGTGGTATTGCTCGTTGTATCCTGATCATAGAGTCCCTGCCACTATCGCCTTGTTCCTAGCGCTTGTCGTTGTGCTCTTGCTGCCTAGCGTGTACAGCATCTTATGGGAGACGAATATCAGGCGATTGGAGAGATATTTATTGGCTCATCGAAGCAAGCCCGAGGTATATCTCTATTATGTGGTTGGGAATGAGCTGGATGAAGAAGTGGAGCAATGCATCCACATGCTGCTGGCCCAGCATAAGAGTGCGAGCAAGCAGGCATTGTTCAGGACGGTGCTGGCATTTCACAGAAAGAATCTGATAGAGGTACAAGAAGAGATCAAGCTCATTCGTCCTCAGGCGTATAGTGATTATTATCGAGCGGCTCTTCAGATTGAACTGGGACATACTCAGGCTGCGCTGCAGATCATTCAGGGGATACCCAAGCTGTGGATGAGAAACGCGTTATTGTATGATATCAAGCGGAGGGCCGGGGAGATCGAAGAGGCACAAGCTCTGGCAGAGCAGTGCCTAAGCCAAGTGAGAGGATTGCAGAAATATATCCTGTTCAGAACCTTCCAGCGTCATCTGCCGACCTTGCAGAGTGAGTGATCCCTTCTTGGGCACATTAGGGTGTATTCAATTCGTGGAGCAGATGTACTTGGAGGGAAATGAAGAGGTGCGGGCTTTGCTCACGACGGGCTTCTTCGAAAGTCTGCAAAACCGGATAATAGTGTACGAAGGGCTCCGGCTTTCGGACTTTGAGCGAATCTGGGACGATTATCCCTTGCAGCAAGTCCCAAGAACAAAGTCACCAGCCTATGACTAGACATCACAGTGACTTGACTGAAATGCCACCAGCCCACTGCTCCAGCTCCTTGCGTAGCAGCGCTCGCTCTTCTTCGTTCAGCTCCAAGCGGAGTCCGTATTGATACTGGTCCACGCCAAACATCCAACCCCATCGAACGCGCCCAGTGAAGGATAACTCGCGCTCATTTAACTGGTATTGGACCATAACATCGGAGGCACCTGCAGAGGGACGAAGGTTCAGCGAGGTGCGTATTTTGCAGCCTGCGAGGCTAAGGTCTACTAGTACGCCTTCTGCGAATATGGTTGAATCTGGTCTTGTGCTATCCTGTGGAAGGGTGATTAGACAAGGTAACGGCTGATTCATGACATAACGGAAGGGTTCTTTCCTAATATGATCTTGAGTCCTATCTTCCATCCAATGGCCTCCAATCTGGTATATAAATGAATGTATGATGTTCAGATAGTCCATAATCTATGCATACATACATTATAAGAATAAAATATATAATTATATAAAATTATCCATAGTATATCATGAGTACATATACCCATTTGATATTATATAAGAGCTCCTTGATCGTGTCGATGCATTTACTTCATATCAAGGGAACTTCTGATAATATGACCACATCAAGCGGAGAGCGACTTTAATTCCGATCGTAAAAGGTGTATTTGAAAGAGTAGCTCTGAGATAGGATAATAGATTAATGTAATATGGCTATGCGTTGCGCAGGAAGCTAGCCCATTAGCGCTATCAAAATGAATAGGGGGAGATATGAATGTCGGATCAATATGCTTTTCAATTAATGAGTAGAACTCGTCAGGGCTTGCTAAAGCACCTGGAATCACTGCCAGCGGACAAGCGAGAGGTGGTCCCAGCAGGCTTCAATAATAATGTACATTGGCAGCTTGGCCATGTAATTACGGTCACAGACGGACTTATTCACCGCTTCTCTGGTCGCTCGATTACACTCCCAGAGCACTTCGCCGCATTTTTCGGGCCTGGAACCAAGCCAGCTGACTGGACGGAAGAGCCACCAGCGTGGGATGAGTTAATTCAATTGCTCAAGGATCAGCCTGCCCAGCTTCGTGAGACGTTTGAGCCCGTGCTGGAGGAGCCTGTTGCTCAAAAGGATAATTTTGCGAGTGCTGTGACCGTAGGAGATTTGGTCCATCTGTGCAATACGCATGAGAGCTCACATGCTGGAATGGTGAATGCGATGGTACGTATCTTGAAATAGAAGGTAGCTACATAACATGATCAAAGTGTGGCCGGACAAGACGAAGTTCTTGCCGGCTACTTTTGTATCTATAGATTGCAAGCTAGTCCTATCTCAGGAAAAATGATCTGTAGAGCGTAGTGGTTAGCGGAAAGCGGGGAAGCCCTATAGAAACGAAGTGTTCGCCTTTAAGCTTGCTGTTCAACTGCTGTTCATCTTAGATCATAGAACAGCAAGCTTAACAGTGGTCGACAGGGCTCCCCGCTTGCAGCGGCTCTCACTCACATTTGATCTGATCAAGGTGCTAATTTTTTTACATACATGAAAGGTAGGGTGGGGACATGCATTATGATTACGTCATGCAAGTAGGCCTGACTATTAATGATCCCAAAAGAGGGCACATGTTGATAGGTGCAAATCCTGAGATCACAATAGATAACACTAGCGAACTAAATCTAGTTGATAAATCTATTATCGTAAAGACAGCTTCGGAAGAATGGGGCTCGACACTGTATATAAAATGCTAGATTAAATGGAATCGTAGAGCTGTGCTCATGGGCGCTCCGGTCGCCAGTATTGCTGACGATAGTGCTTCGGGGACATGCCGAATTTATCCTTGAAGCATCTGGAGAAATAGCTGGCCTGCGTGAACCCGGCCTCCTCCGTGATCTGCTGGATGGGCCAGTCCGTCTGTAGCAGCAGATTGCGGGCCTGCTCTAGTCGATGCCCCATGAGATATTCAAGCGGCGTACACTGGAAGGTCAGCTTCATACAGCGAGCCAGATAGTTCTGGTGCAGGTGAAAATGAACCTCCAGATCATGATTCGTAATCGGCTTCTGATAGTGCTGCTTCAGGTACATTTCGATCTGCTCCGCAAGCCGGGCAGAGCTGCTGGTGTGGTTCTGATCATATTCCAGACTGCGGAAAATATTCACAAAGGTCTGCTGTGTCTCCCACAGAGCCAGCTTCCTCGGCTGCAATGTTGAGGCCAGTAGATAGTCCAGCTTGATGAAGAGCTCCTGCGCATTATGCACCTGCTGGAATTTCGGCAGATGAATGGTCGTATGCTCCGAATGAAAGTGCAGCTCTGGCATGGGAGAGCTCGGCGCGATCAGATGGGGAGAGGGCTGGGCAAGCCACGTACTATTGGTCTGAAAATGGAACCAGTAGAAGGAGGTACGTGTCGTACACGCCTCCATCGGAAAATGGTGCTTATCCGGCTCCAGAATAAGTGCATCATGCTCACCCAGCAGCCATGAGCGGTCTTCCTCCCCAAGGTGCAGCATCCCCTCCTTGACGATAATGACGTCAAAATACCCCAGATTATACCGATTCGGATGTCGATCCCCTTCCTGATATGTTGTGAGATTCCCCTCGATAAAATAGGGCAACGGAGGCACAAGGAAGGAGAGAAAGTCCGTGTTGCTCATGTATGCTTCAGCTCCTTTCACTAATATGCGTAACCATGTATGCGAAATCACACTGTCTCCGAAGAACATGTGGATAGCTGTATCTGCGAATTGAACTGTCCGTGTAACTTGGACAAGCCATTACATTCGGTGCGTTGTAAGATGTGTGGAATTGTATATGTTTTAGTTGAGGCTGGCGATGTTGTTTTGGGCGGATGGTTGCTACACTTGAACCATGTTCATTACTTTAGCGTGAATTACCTAAAAATGAAAGCGTTATATTTTTGAAAAAGGATGTGGAAATCATGCAAATCGCCAAGCCAGTCAAACAAGTCACTGTAGAGGATGCCTTCTGGAAGAAGTATAAGCAGATCGTAGCGGAGGAGGTGATCCCGTATCAGTGGAAAGCCTTAAATGATGAACTGCCGGATACTGAGCCGAGTCATGCGATTGAGAACTTCAGAATAGCTGCCGGAGAGTCCAGTGGGGAGTATTACGGGACGGTCTTCCAGGATAGTGATCTGGCTAAATGGCTGGAGACGGTGGCCTTCAGCCTGCGCGATCATCCGAACCCGGAGCTTGAGCGACAGGCCGACGAGATCATAGAGCTGCTCGGCAGGGCACAGGCTGAGGACGGATATCTGAATACGTACTATATGCTGAAGGAGCCAGACAATCGCTGGACGAATCTGCGGGATAATCATGAGCTATATTGTGCAGGGCATTTTCTGGAGGCCGCGGTCGCCTACTATGAGACGACAGGCAAGACGAAGCTGCTACACATTATGGAGAAGTACGTAAGCCTCATTCAGCAGACCTTCGGTGCGGGTGACGGACAGCTCAAGGGCTATCCGGGACACGAGGAGATTGAGCTTGCATTAATCAAGCTGTATAACGTGACAGGTAAGCAGCCTTACCTTGAGCTGGCACAATATTTCATTGAGCAACGGGGGCAGGAGCCGATCTATTTTGTAGAGGAGTTGGAACGGAGGAAGGAGATTCAGACGGCGTCGACCTGGAATGATGATAACCGCATCAATTTTGGCCTTGGCTTCGAGTACCAGCAAGCCCATCGGCCCGTTCGCGAGCAGAAGGAGGCTGTAGGTCATGCGGTCAGAGGGATGTATTTGTACACCGCGATGGCGGATTTGGCAGCAGTAACTGAGGACACCTCTCTGTTGAAGGCCTGTGACACACTTTGGGAGGATGTCACGAATCACAAAATGTACATCACTGGCGGAGTTGGATCAGCCGTCAATGGGGAAGCCTTCACCTCCAAGTACGACCTGCCCAATGACACCATGTACTGTGAGACCTGCGCCTCTGTGGGATTGGTCTTCTGGGCCAACCGGATGCTACGTATGGCGCCTGACCGCAAGTATGCGGATGTGCTGGAGCGTGCGCTATACAACGGGACGATCAGTGGTATGGACCTGGACGGCAAGCGCTTTTTCTATGTCAATCCATTGGAGGTGAATCCATTTCAGGCCTCGCGGGCGGATCAGGAGCATGTGAAGCCGCAGCGCCAAAAATGGTTCTTCTGCGCCTGCTGTCCGCCGAATCTGGCACGCATGATCGCTTCTGTCGAGGACCATGTGTACACCCAGACGGAAGATACGTTGTATACACACTTGTATATGGCTGGCCGGGCGGGTCTGACTCTCTCGGGACAGGAGGTTGAAATCGTACAAACGCATCACTATCCATGGAACGCGAATATTCAGCTTACGGTACGTATGTCTAACCCAACTGCTTTTACCTGGGCGCTACGGATTCCGGGGTGGTGCAGACAGGCTGAAGTAAAGGTGAACGGTGAGAAGGTCTCTGTAAATGCGCTGGACAAAGGCTACCTGCTCATTCAGCGTACCTGGAACGATGGCGACGAAGTTACCCTGCATCTAGCGATGCCTGCTGAGCGTATGCGCAGTCATTCTCTTGTCTCCATGAATCAGCAGCAAGTAGCGCTACAGCGTGGTCCAGTCGTGTATTGCCTGGAGGAAGTGGATAACGGGGCAAATCTTGGTTCGCTCCGCTTGCCGCAGGATAGTCCGATTCACGAGAAGTTCGAAGAAGAACTACTGGGCGGTATCGTGAAGCTGAGTGCAGAGGGATATCGTCTGACGGGCCCTTCGGACCTATACAGTGCGGAGCCTCTTGCGAAGGTCCCACAGCGGATTACAGCTATTCCTTATTACGCCTGGTGTAATCGAGTCCAGGGCGAAATGCGTGTATGGATCTATGAAGGCTAATCAAGCCTTGCTTGATTGACTGATGAGAGAGGGAGCTATGAACTATGAGCACTAAAATAGTAGGCCCATCGCCAGTTGCCGGTAATCCTGCCGGGAAGGTACCTTTTCATCGCAAGATCAGCTACTCGCTGACGGATACGGCCGGTAATCTGCTATACTGCGTTATTTCGAGCTACCTGTTGTACTTTTATACGGATGTGTTTGGCTTATCCATCGGTATTGCTGGTACGCTACTGTTCATTACTCGCTTGCTGGATGCGATTGATGCTCCGATCTGGGGTATCCTGATTGACCGGACGAAATCGAAGTATGGCCAGAGCAGGCCGTATTTTCTCTGGCTGTCCATTCCATTTGCGGTGTTCATGGTCCTCACCTTTACGACACCGGACTGGAGCGATTCAGCGAAGATTGCCTATGCTGCAGTCACCTATATCATAGCGGGTATTTTGTACACGGGGATCAGTACTCCGATTACCTCGATTCTGCCGAATTTGAGCACAGATTCCAATGAACGAGTGGTGCTGAACTCCTACCGAATGGTGGGCGGGAATGTAGGCTTCTTCATTGCTACGACCTTTACTCTGCCGCTGGTCGGTCTCCTCGGTCAGGGCAATGATCAGAAGGGCTTCACACTGACTCTGGCGTTGTTCGGTGTGCTGGCTGTCTTGATGTTCATTACGGCATTTACTAATCTGCGTGAACATACGATAGTCAAGGCACAGTCCATACCGATTGCCAAGAGCTTTGCCGCTATCAAGCGTAATTGGCCCTGGATGCTCGTCGTCACCGCCAATCTCTGCTATTGGATCGGACTGAATATTCGTTCAGCGACGCTGATCTATTATTTGCAATACAACCTGAACAGCAAAGACCTGGTGCCCTTAATCAATGCTCTGACCTCGCTGCAGCTCATCTCCATGGTGCTGATCCCTCTATTTGCCCGCCGCCTGGGCAAGTACATGATTATGGTCATCGGATTGGTGCTGGCTTCGGTGGGGCAGGTCGTGATTTTTATTGGAGACACGAGCCTGACGATGATTATTATAGGCTGGATTATCGGTGCACTTGGCTCAGGCTTTGCCTGCTCCATGCCATTCGCTATGCTGTCGGATACGGTAGATTACGGAGAGTGGAAGAATGGAATTCGAGCCAGCGGCTTCCTGACCTCCATCGGCAGTGCATTCTGTATCAAGGCAGGTAGTGGCATCGGCGGATTATTACCCGCATGGGTGATGGCGCAGACGGGCTATGTTGCGGGTAGCGTGCAGACACCTGTGGCATTGGCAGGTATTCAGTTCAGCTTTATTTGGCTGCCGTTCGTAGTCTTTTTACTGGGGACTCTGCCGATGCTCTGGTATAAGAGATTCGAGCGCAACGAGTGTGTGATTCAGCAGGAGCTACTAAGCAGAAGAGAGTCTTAAGTTCAGCGCAAGCTCTGTCCGCAGGCCGGATAGGGCTTGTGTTTTTTTGATTCGGCGCTCGACATGAAGTCCGCATTAAAGGTTGGAATTCTACAAATATCGGTTGATCCTGTTTATTTCAGCGGAACGATATGCTTTGTACAATGTTTTTGTAACGCTTACATTTCCGGGAAAAGGAGGTTGCGGCGACATGATGAGACTTCAGGAGATTGGCAAACAAACCAGGAACTCCGGTTCCAGAAGGAGGCCGTGTCGATGAAGATCAAAGCATTTCTGGCGACACTGTTGCTGCTCACTACGGCTTCGATATGGTGGCAGCAGACAGCTGCGGCACATGAGCTGACAACAGGCGAGTTGACGATTCAGACTGGGCAACACGGGGAAATCTCATCCCTACGCATTAATGGGGATACCTTTCCCACCGAGTATGTGATGAATGCCACCGTGACTCCAGAGCAGAACACAGCGGATCATCAATGGCTGGGTGAGCTGATGTTCACGTACAGACTGGATGGGGGAAGCTGGACCAAGGCTTGGACGAATCAGTCAGCCGATGCCCGTACGATCACGAAGAGTGGCAACAAGGTCATCGTTACGTATGAGAACTCAAGTCGCCCTGAAGGCATCCGCAACTTCAAGGTCATCGAGACCTATACAGCCGAGTCGGATGGCTCGGTACTGTGGAACATAGAGGTGCAGAACACGAGTACTAAATCGCTGGAGATCGGGGACTTCGGTCTGCCACTTCCATTTAATGAGCAGTGGACGTATGGGGATGCGATCTATGAGACAAGGGTAGTGACGCATTCCTTTGTAGGCAACAATAGCTCTTATATTACGGCAGGTCGTCCTAGCGGCGTGGGCCCGTTCCTGATGCTGATCCCTGATGCTTCGACAGGCGCAGGCTTTGAATATCAGGATCGTTGGCGGGATGAAGAGCATCCAGGCAGCAAATGGGCATGGAACCCGGCTAACGAGGGCAAATGGATCGAGGGTCTAAATGTGTTCTACATTCACTCCAACGTCATCAAGTCTACGAACCGTGGCTATCTGCCGAATACAAGCTTGATACTGCAGCCCGGCGCGAGCCGGAATTACGGCTTCAAGTTCGTAGCGGTAGAAGACGAGCAGGATATGAAGAATACGCTCTATGAGGAGAATCTGCTGGATGTCACAGTTGTACCGGGCATGATTGTGCCTACGAATCAGAAGGCCAAGGTAGATCTGCGCACGCAGCAGGCGATTCAGCAAGTGACCGATGCGCAGGGCAATGTTGTTCCGCTGCTGGAGACCAAGCCGGGCGGACATCACATCTATGAGCTGCAGCTTGCGCAGCTGGGTCCAAATAATATTACCGTCAAGTATGGGAACGGACAGCGCAGTGTATTGCAATTCTATGGAATTGAGCCAATTGACCAGGCCCTGCAGCGGCATGCGACCTTCATGGTCGATAAGACGCAATGGAATGTGCCTGGAGACCTGCGTGACAAGGTGTTCGACGACTGGATGATGCATACCAAGTCCAAGCGCAACGTCTTCAATGGTTATTGGGGCTGGGGCGATGACTGGGGGCTGACCCACGGACAGTTCCTGGCGGAGAAAAATGTACTGGCTCCCGTAGCACGGGAGATTCAGGCAGTCGACGACTATCTGGAGACGGCAATCTGGACGAATCTGATGAATGGGCATCATGAGGACTACCTGATTCATGATTTCCTGATGCCAGAGCCGAACACCACACCGACATACCGGGGATACGCATATCCTCATGTCTACAATACGTACTTCAGCATGTACAAGATTGCCAAGGAATACCCGGAGATGATCGATTATGAGCATCCACCGGAGACTTACCTGCTTAGAGCGTACAACATCTTCAAAGCGCTGTATGAAGGACCTGTCGCTTACAATTGGAACACGGGTCTGATGGGCGAGCTGACGACACCGGACATTATTCAGGCTCTGCGTAATGAGGGGCTGGATGACGAAGCGGATGATGTCGTAGAGAAGATGGATCGCAAGTTCAACAATTTCAAGAATACCAAATATCCTTACGGCTCCGAATACAGCTATGACAATACCGGAGAAGAAGCTGTGTATACGCTGGCCAAGATGAAGAAGGCTGCAGGGGAAGAAGAGAGCAAGGCATTGGATATGATGAGCAAAATCAATGCCAAGACCCGAGCGTCACGCGGTCATATGCCTATATGGTATTACTATGCTGATCCAGTCACGATCACCGGAGAGAACTGGTTCAACTTCCAGTACACGACCGCGCTGGCAGGGTACGCGATGGACGATTGGATTCGTTATCATGAGAACGATGATCGTGAGGTTCAGCAGCGCATGTCCTATGCTGCCAAGATTGCCAATGTAGGTGCCATCAATTCAGGACAGATCAGTGCAGATCCTGATAATATCGGGGCAGTAGCCTGGACATATCAGGCTGAGAAGGGCAACTATGGTACGAACGGCACCGGTGGTGGCCGCAATGTACCGCTCTTCAATGGCTGGCGTGGTATGAGCGGCGAAGCAGACCTGGGACTGTTCGGAGCTCTTCACACGCTAAGTGCGGACGTTGCTGTAGATCCGATCTTTGGTCTTACGGGCTACGGGGCAGAGGTGAGCCGGAATAATAATATCTATACTATCGAGCCTATGGATGGACTGTACAAGCGAATCAATCTGATTACCGAAAAATTGTACATGGAGCTGTCCAAGGATCAATTTGCAGAAGCGAAGCTCTCGACAGAGAAGGATTATGTGTGGTTCGAATTGAAGAATCAGACGCCAGGTCAGGCGCACACGACATATGTTACCTTTGAAGGCCTGCAGAAAGGGACCTACCTGATTGAGGTGAATGGGGAAGTACGCGGTAAATTTAATGCTTATGCACCCGTTAATAGGCTTGCACTGGAGATAGGGGCGGCTATGACCTATACGGTTGAGCTGACACCGACTACACCTGATCCGAATCAGCCACCTGTTGTTGATGCAGGTGAGGATGTTACGGTGAAGCAGCCTGATCCTGTGGCCCTGAAAGGTACTGTGACAGACGATGGTCTGCCGGAAGGAGTTGTGACGAGCGAATGGAGTCTGGAGGAAGGACCGCAGGATGCTACGATAACCTTCAACAGATCAAGCTCGCTCCGCACGAAGGTCACGGTATCCAAGCCGGGAACCTATCGCTTCAAGCTGACAGCCAGTGATTCATTGCTGACAGCAGAGGATACGGTCACCGTCATCGTAGAGGCGGCGACTCCGTTACCAGAGCAGATGGCACTGTACAAATTCGATGAGAGCAGTGGAACTGCCGTAGTGGATTCCTCTGGCAGTAGCAATGATGCGGTCATTCGCGGAGCGGTGGCACGGACGCAGGGAGTAGCAGGCAGGGCGGTCAGCCTGAACGGTACAGATAGTTATGTACAGCTTCCGGCTGGCATAGTGAGCCGTGCCGAGCAATTGACTGTCTCCAGTTGGGTCAAGGCGAACACCCTCAGCGATTATATGCGAGTATTTGACTTTGGCTCGGGGACGAATGAATACATGTTCCTGACACCTAAAGCAGGTAACCGAATGCTCTTCGCCATCACCATTCAGGGGAATGGACAGGGACAAGAGCAGACGATCAGTGGTCCTGCGCTGCCTACTGGGGTATGGAAGCATGTCGCAGTCACACTGCAAGGCTCGACAGGTATTTTGTATGTGGACGGACGTGAGGTAGGACGCAACACCAATATGACATTGACGCCGCAGCGTCTGGGTCAGACGAAGAATAATTTTATCGGCAAATCGCAATATCCTGATCCTTATTTCAACGGACTAGTGGATGATTTCCGCATCTATAGTCGTGCTCTGAATGCTACAGAGATTCGAGCGCTGGCTGATGCTACGACGCTGCAGCAGATCACCACGGATACGATCACCTTGCAGGAAGTGCAGGTAACCACGCAGGTGGGAATCGAGCCTGAGCTGCCAAGTGTCATCGAAGCGACTTATGGTGACGGCTCGACGAAGTTGCTGAATGTCGTGTGGGGAGATATTGACGCTGCGCAGTATGCGGCACCGGGTACATTCGAGGTCACGGGTGAGGTCGAAGGAATAGAAGTGTTGGCTAAGGCGATTATTACGGTCGTCGAGGCGAATTCGTTAGCACCTGCAGCAGATCAGGATTCGGAGAATACGGAAGCCCAGGATACGGAACGGCAGGATATGGAACTGCAGGATACGAGGCCGTTGGACACGAGTCTGCAGAAGCCTGGCCGAAATGAAGTTTAGGGGCTTATGCCTTCTCAGGCGCCGCTTGGCCCACAGGAGTGCTCGATTCGGGGAAGATAAAAGTGACCATAGCGAATAATTCATAGCTACGGAGCAACTCAGCAGCTTGATGATAATAGCCCTATCTGAATAGATAGGAATGGTCGCTGTTTGCTGGGAGTTCGCTTGGAGCTAGTTGTTGCTGGAGCTGTTGGAAGTTTGAATGCTCCAAGCAGGTGCACCTTTTGATAGAATGCATCATTTGGTGTATGCGAATTGAGTTGCACGGCATTTTGAGATACGAGATTCACGGGATTGTAGGACATAGCAGAAGCCCTCCTAACCGCTTGCTGGCGGTTAAGAGGGCTTCTGTGTGCTTACAGAATCACTGGTTCGGTGGATTAACAAAACTACTCCGAAAGAGGAGGATTGAATCCGAGGAGATAGACCTTTGACGGAATCTGGTTCCAGGTTTGATCATCTGGTGAGCATAGCTCTAAGCGGAGAGCGGGGGAGTCTTAGAGAAACAAAGTGTCCGCCTTTAAGCTTGCTGTTCATCAGTTGCTATCTTCGTTCCAAAGAACAGCAAGCTTAACAGTGGTCGACAGGACTCCCCGCTTGGAGCGCTCTACGCTCACATTTGATTTGGCCCTGGTACTGTTATGAACCGATCTGTACAAGAATCTTGGCATGCCGCTTGTCCTTCATCAGCAGCTCAAGTCCTTCCTCTACGATGTCATCGAGCTTGATTTTCTTGGTGATAATTGGCTTGACATCCAATGCACCGCTCGCGATCAGTGCAAGCACCTCAGGGAAAATGTGGCGGTAAGCCAGCGTGGACGTCACATTCGCTTCCTTCACCAGCAGCTCGAAGAAGTTCAATTGCAGCGGCTCAGGAATAGCTGCTACGACCACGACCTCGCCGCCTTTCTTGACGACGGATACAGCACTGTTGATGGTAGGCTGTACACCCGCTGCCTCGAAGGCTACATCAATGCCTCCGGAACGACTGGTAATGACCTCTGTAGCATTCACATTCGCGCTATTGACAGGAATAGCTCCTAATTGAGCCGCCAGATCAAGACGCTCGTCGAATACATCCACGGCATAGATCTCCGCTGCACCTGCTGCCTTTGCAGCCAGAACGGTCAGCAGACCGATCGGGCCTGCGCCGTACACTGCCACTTTTTGTCCTACCTTCAGCTTGCTGTGACGTACAGCATGGAATGCTACGGCAGTTGGCTCTACCAAAGCTGCTTCCTCGTAGGACACCTGCTCTGGCAGACGATGTACCATGTAATCCTCGACAACCACGTAATTGGCAAAGCCGCCGTCTCCATTCAGCCCGACGAAGCCAAACTGACTGCACTGATTGTATTTTCCCTGAATACAGTATTCACACTGTCCGCAGTGGTATAACGGCTCCACTACTACGCGGTCCCCTATACTGATACCACTTACACCTTCACCTAATGCGCTGACCTTGCCTGAAAATTCATGGCCCAGCGTCAATGGCGCCTTCTGCTTGGACAGAGGATGCTCGCTACCTTCCTGAATACCAACACCGTGGTGATAGGCGTGCAGGTCACTTCCGCAAATGCCTGCGAATTCTACTTGAATCTGGACCTGTCTAGGGCCTGCTTCAGGGATACTACGTTCCTCTACTCTCACATCATGCTTGGCATACCATACAGCCGCTTTCATATGAACAATCTCTCCTTTTTCGTCGAAAATATGAAGAAATATGAATAAATGATGAACTAATATCATTATAGCCCTTTCCCTATATCATTTATAATTATGCTTATTAATGTTAATATTAATTCTACTAATGTAAAAAAATCATGAATGGCGGGATGAAGGTGAATCTGGAGCAGTTGAAGTACGTTGTGGAGGTAGCTAAAGCGCAATCGTTGTCTGCCGCCTCAGCCCATCTTCATGTGACGCAGTCTGCCATCAGTCAATCCGTTCAACGGCTGGAGCAGGAGCTGCACATGACGCTGTTCGAGCGCTCGCGAAGCGGTACCGTGCCTACCCCAGCAGGTAAAGCCTTCATCGCGAAGGCACTGGACATCCTGCAGCAGATGGATGAATTGAGATTGATGTATACAGAACCGGATCTGATGACTGGGGAGCTCAGCGTAGCTGCTTTTCCAAGTGTTATGCCGCATCTGATCCGCACCGTTGCACAGATGAAGCAGGAGCATCCCTTACTTAGCATATCCATTGAAGAGAAGGGGTCCATGGAGATCATTCGGGACATTCGCAGCAACAAGACCCAGCTCGGCTTTATCGTGATCTATGACAAAGAGCTGAGAAGCCTCGGGGGATTGCATTTTCGTCCGATGCATGCGACACGTCTAATGGTAGCTGTGAATCATCAATCCGAGCTGGCGAAGCTTAATCGCATTAGCCCCGCGCAGCTGAAGGCCTATCCGCTAGCTCTGTATCGGGACGGCTTCATAGAGGATTTTGTGGAGGAGTTCACATACCAGCACGGGCCTTTATCGGTCCTGTTTAGCACCAATAATGCCGAAGCGATCACTACGGTGCTGAGTGGTAGTATTGCAGCTACAATCGGTCACGATTTCTCCTTTTACCGCCATCCATTGTGGAAGGCAGGGCAATTGAAGCTGATTGAGCTGAATGTCACGGAGCAGCCGAAGATGCAGATTGGCTTTGTGCAGTCGGAATCAAGGGAGCTTGCTGTGGCCGCCGAGCGCTTCATGCAGCAATGCATTCATGCAATGGAGGCAGAGCAGATTCAGGCTCGCTGATTTATGAATATAGTCCAGAGGAGAAGCACATGAATGTTGAAATTGATGGTCATGTCATTCATTGTCATGTCCAATATACCAAGGGCAGCAAGCTTACCGTTACCCTGGACCTGCCGTATATGCTTACGATTAAAGCCCCGCGCCATACGAGCCATGAGGTGCTGGAGCAGTGGGTACGGGAGCGTGGTGCTGCCATTGTACGTCAGTCCAGGCTGCTTGCCCAGCGTCTGGAGGGTCCTCAGGCCAGAGAATATGAATCGGATGCCAGCTTCATGTATTTGGGCCGGGAGCAGGCCTTGCATGAACTCATAGCTGTAGAGGGTCTGAATGAGGAGCAACGGCGGGTTGAGCTCAAGCGGTTCTATTTCTCAGCTTGCAAAAAAATCATCCAGGAGCGTATCGTGCCCTATCAGCAGAGGCTCAAGGTCAAGCCCAAATCCATTGATATCGTGGAATCGCTTACCAAGTGGGGGAGCTGCAGCTGGGATAAGAAGTTAACCTTTAATTATCGGCTCATTATGGCACCGCCGGAGGTCATCGATTATGTCATTGTGCATGAGCTGTGCCATATTCTTCATATGAATCATGATCGTTCCTTCTGGAGAAAGGTGGGCAGCATCATGCCGGATTATGAGAGCAAGGAAGCCTACCTCCGTATTCATGGTCGTGAGATGTCGCTGTAATGGCTATTATCCGTTGTAATTTCGCCAAAATGAGAGCTTTGTCGCGGACAGCTGGCTCGTGCGCCGTGCTATACTGTACACAGTATGTCTGAGCAACGTGCTTGAATAAGTAAGCCCGAACATGTGAGCTTGGACCGGACAGTAAGCCTGGACCGAACAAGTAAGCTTGGTTAAGTAAGCTTGGATAAGTAAGCCTGCATGATGCATGTGCTTGGAAGCGGAGCTATTTTACATAGGTTATCCTCTTCGTGTCAAAAGGCTAAGTGTTCACCAGAGCAACGACTTATTATGCTGGTCTTGTATCCTGTTTAGCTGTATGCGTTATACCAAGAGCTATCGCTATATGGAAGTCGGCGTTCTCTGCTTGTACTGTAGCTGTAGGGCTATGACGGTATCAGGTCTACGATGATAACGAGGGCTGAGCTCTACAGCCCGTAGCAGGAGTGATATTGTGAATGGTCCTATGTTAATTACGCTCTTCACCCTGGTGATAGCTTCCGTGCTATTCATCTCGGGGAAGCTGCGCTCGGATCTGGTGGCGATCGGTGCGCTGCTGGTGCTGATGCTGACGGGGGTTCTTACCCCGGCTGAAGGACTGGTGGGCTTCTCCAATTCTGTCGTCATTATGATGATTGGCCTCTTCGTCGTCGGGGGAGGAATCTTCCAGACAGGTCTCGCGAAGCTGGCTAGCCGGAAGCTGATGCAGCTGGCCGGGAACCATGAGACGTCGTTGCTCATTATGATTATGCTGGTAACAGCCGTCATTGGAGCATTTGTCAGCAATACCGGCACGGTGGCGGTTATGATGCCGATTGTAGTCAGTATGGCGCTCAGTGCCCAGATCTCACCAGGAAGGCTGCTGATGCCTCTGGCTTTTGCGAGTAGTCTTGGAGGGATGCTGACATCCATCGGTACGCCTCCGAATCTGGTCATTCAGGAGACGCTGGAGAAGGCTGGCTACGGTAGCTTGAGCTTTTTCTCCTTTACGCCTACAGGTGTGATCTGTGTGATCACCGGAATTGTCGGTATGCTATTCCTGCGACGGTTCTTGCCACGCGGGGAGGGGTCTTCCTCAACCAAGCGCGGCAGGCGTTCTGCCAGTGAGCTGGAGCAGGAGTATCAATTACATAACAAGCTGTTCCGTATTCAGGTCGGCTCAGATTCCGGACTCGTGAATCAAACCCTGCTGGAGCTTGGGATTTCGACCCGCTTTGAGCTGAATGTTATTGAGATTCGCCGTAAAATATCTGCTAAGAACCAGATCTTCAAGACGATCAATCAGGAGGTTGGCGGCCCGGATAGTGTGATTCAGACTGGAGACCTGCTGTATGTATACGGGCCACGGGAGCATGCGGAGGCTTTTGCTGCGGAATACAATCTGATTTTCCCGGATGCACAGCCTGCATCAGACGACCCTTCGCTACAACGTGCGGAGCCTTATGTCACCAGTGATATGGGGTTGGCTGAGGTCATGCTTACACCGAAGTCACGTCTGATCGGCCGACTGGTCAAGGAGTCCGGCTTCCGGGAGAAATATCGTCTGAACGTGCTCGGTATCCAGCGCAAGGATCAGTATCTGCTGCATGATGTGAAGGAAGAGAAGATGCGCTTCGGGGACGCACTGCTCGTGCAGGGAAGCTGGGCAGATATCGGCCTACTCGCTTCTACGGCGTCGGAGGTCATCGTAGTAGGTCGACCGAAGGAGGAGTCACGGCAGCTGACGATGGACCGCAAGGCGCCGATTGCTGCAGGAATTCTCCTGCTGCTGGTCATTCTTCTGATTACCCAATGGATACCCGCCGTCGCTGCCGTTATGCTGGCAGCGGTGCTTATGGTCGCGTTGGGCTGTGTGCGCAGCATGGAGGAGGCCTATCGAACGATTAACTGGGAGAGCATTGTGCTGATCGCAGGAATGATCCCCATGTCGACGGCCATAGAGAAGACGGGTGCTGCTGAGCTGATGTCGGGACAACTGGTTACGATGCTGGGCAGCTACGGACCGCTAGCGCTGCTGGCAGGCATCTATATTACAACCTCGGTCATGACGATGTTCATCAGCAACACAGCCTGTGCCGTACTCCTTGCTCCTATTGCACTGAGTGCATCGGCACAGCTCGGGACTAGTCCATATCCGTTCCTGTTCGCCGTGTCGATTGCGGCAAGCATGTGTTTCGCTTCTCCGTTCTCGACGCCACCCAATGCGCTGGTAATGTCGGTTGGCCGCTACAGATTCAGTGATTATCTCAAGGTCGGACTGCCGTTACAGATCATTATGGGCGCTGTGCTGATCTTTGCACTGCCACTGGTATATCCTTTTTGAAGATAATAGAATTTGTAAGTTTTCAGCAGGGCTGAACAATTTGATTGTCGCGAGAAAAATTTCAACTAGACGCGGTCTGTCTTCTGTGAAAGTGCTTCGATAGAGGTAGTTCTTATAACATGAGCCAGACAGGTATAGGTTCAACAGCTGAAGCCTGGTGAAATGATACGTAGAGCGACTGGAATATGGCAGAAGCCATCCGAATAAAAAGCAATCCAAACAAGCTGAACACTCTCTGTCCTTGCAGGCTTTGTTCAGCTTGTTGTCGTTATACTCACACTTGATCTGGT
>RCUF01000055.1_pt1 | contig 87098 bp, 80 predicted proteins | sample 2166311 | NCBI WGS metagenome assembly RCUF01 (sample SAMN09932608, study PRJNA488358) | compost metagenome | feature: garden; material: soil; isolation source: compost soil in 4-hydroxybenzonitrile-enriched culture | place: Germany: Experimental Botanical Garden Goettingen | collected 2016-01-27 | reverse complement strand
GTTGAAAATCTAAGAACGAGTGAGTAAACAAGAGAAAATATTAATTTATAGTGGGAGATACTGTTATATAGAATGTGAGAATACTGGTAAATGGAGAAAAGTGTATTTAGCACGCTTTTTATTTACTGATCGTTCTCAATATGTTAAATTAATTGAAGGAGGGAAATGAAATGTCGAGAAGTAAGGAGTTTGATGAGACCGAGGTATTGGATAAAGCGATGCAGCTTTTTTGGGAACAAGGCTACGAGAAGACCTCAATGACAGACTTGGTTAAGCATATGGGAATCCATCGAAGAAGTTTATATGACACATTTGGAGACAAACATACCCTTTTTCTGATGGCATTGGATCGTTATGATAATAAAATCAGTGATTCTCTTTCAAGAGGAGTTAAACGATCCCCAAATGCTAAGGAAGCACTTCAATCAGTTATTAACATTATGATCTACGGAGATGAAAATTCGCCAAAAGGATGTCTAATGGTAAATTCGGCAGTGGAGTTGGCTGTGCGCGATGCTGCTGTTAATGAAAAATCTGTTTGTGCGTTCTTAAAAGTAGAGCAACTCCTCAAGGAAATCATTCTTTGGGGGCAGAAAGAAGGGGAGTTCACTTCTGAGTACGATGCTGAGGAATTAGCGGAATATCTGCATAATGTAGGAGTCGGGTTAAGAAGTATGTTGAGAACTTCAATTCCTATAGAGAAGCTTCAGCGCATAGCCAATATGTCAATGAGGATTTTGGAAACATGAACAGCCCTTTATTTTCTCATTTTTTAGAATGAACATTCTTGTATTTTGTGTTGTTTTGAGAACTCAATTTGATACCATTATTATTGCTACTATTCGCTGTGACTTAGAAAATGCCATGAACCGATAATTGTTCACACAAAAAATAGAGGTGAAATTGTAGGATGAAAAAAACTGTTCTTATTACAGGAGTATCAGGTGGAATTGGGAAAGAGCTAGCGGATCGTTTCGCTAAGGATGGATTTAATTTGGTGTTAGTGGCTCGTAGTAAAGGGAAACTTCTTGAGCTTGCAAAGGAGTATCAAAAGCAGCATGGAACCCATGCGTTAGTCATTGCCAAGGATGTTGCGTCACCTGGCGTACCTGAGGAGATTTTTGCAGAACTTAAGGAGAAAGGGATCGTAGTTGACTACCTCGTTAATAATGCCGGCTTCGGCTTATATGGAACATTTTTGGAGACGAACCTGAAAGAAGAAACGAATATGATTGATGTAAATATTAAGGCTTTGACAATTATGACAAAACTGTTCTTGCCGGACATGGTCAAAAGAGGTCAGGGCGGCGTGATGAATGTAGCTTCCTTGGTGGCTTTCTTTCCGGGACCTATGATGTCCATTTACTACGCAACGAAAGCATATGTTTTATCATTCACCGAAGCTCTTGAAAACGAACTAAGTGGTACGGGAGTGACTGTGACGGCATTATGCCCAGGAGTTACGTCAACCGGCTTTGTAGACCGTTCGGGCATGGGCGATTCAAAATTGATAAAGAATGGTGCAATCATGGAGGCTGGTCAGGTGGCTGAGGAAGGGTATAGGGGCTTCTTGCGTGGCGATACTATCATCATACCTGGGGCTCGCAACCGACTAATGGCCTTTATTCCGCGGTTACTGCCACGCAAATGGGTTACCCGTATGGTTAGATCCACACAAAACAGAACGGGGCATTGATTTCACTTTCTACAAGCTAAATTCGCATTATCAAAAGCTTTTTATCAAGTATGAAGAATAATTGTGCTTTGTCGTGGGGAAGATGTAAGTTGTCTTAAGAATTTCAACCGCTTTAAAAGTTAAAGATACAAGTCGAATTCCCTTGATAAAAATACTTTACTGATCGTTCTAAAAATGATAAGATTGCTCTAGGTTAAAAAACCCTTCATTATGATCAAAATAGAACGATCATTCTCTAATGGTCGCTCAAATTAAAAGGAGAGAATTGCATGAAGTATACAGTAATTACAGGAGCAAGTTCAGGAATTGGTTATGAGACTGCGTTGGCGTTTGCTGCTCGGGGAAAAAACTTGATCATTGTTGCCAGAAGATTAGATAAGTTAGAAGAACTTAAATCAAAGGTTAAGGAGATAAACTCAGATCTTGATGTTGTTGTTGTTACAAGTGATCTCTCCGTTACTGATCAGGCATACAATTTATATAAGGATTTGAAGAAATATCAAATTGAAACATGGATTAATAACGCAGGGCTTGGAGAAGGAGCCTTTGTTGCTGATCAAAAATTGGAAAAAGTAGAGACGATGCTACGTGTTAACATCGAATCCTTGACCATTCTTTCTACACTATATGTAAGAGACTATGCTGATGTAGAGGGTACTCAGTTAATTAACGTATCCTCAGCACTTGGTTATGCAATTGCTGTCGGCAGCGTTACTTATTCTGCATCAAAATATTACGTAAGTGCCTTTACAGAAGGGCTTGCCAAAGAGCTTGAACTGAAAGGCGCAAAGTTAAAGGCGAAAATCCTAGCACCAGCTTTCACAGAAACAGAATTTGCGAAAAAATCAATTGATGTTGAGGATTATGATTACAAGGCTAGTATGCCTAAGTATCACACTGCTAAGGAAATGGCAGGCTTCATGGTGGAGCTGTATGATAGCAACGAAGTGGTAGGAATTGTAGATCAAAATTATACTTTCAATTTAAGAGGACAAATTTATCCAGTGATTTCAGAATTCTAAAGATAGTTGTAAATCTGTCCACACAATTAATCTCACCTAAATTAGGAGGAATAAAAATGGAAAAATTATGGAGTAAAACAAAAATTGGAAACATGGAATTGCCTCATCGACTAGCGATGTCGCCAATGACGCGCAATAGAGCGCAAGTAGATGGTACACCTGGAGAGTTGGCTGCACTTTATTACGCTCAACGTGCCTCCTTGGGACTTCTAATTACGGAAGGCGCACAACCATCAGACGATGGTCAAGGATACTTAATGACGCCTGGGATCTATACAGAAAAGCATATCGAAGGATGGAAAAAGGTGACCAGTGCCGTGCATGAAGCAGGCGGATATCTCTATATTCAATTAATGCATGCCGGTCGTGTATCGCACCCTGATAATACACCACATCATCGGCAGCCGGTTGCACCATCTGCAATTGCTCCGGGGATCGAAACGTTTACACCTACAGGTAAACAGGAGATCCCGGTACCACGTGAACTAAGTAAAGAAGAAATTCAAACAACCATTCAAGATTATCGAAAAGCCGCGGCTGCAGCTATTGCAGCAGGTGCAGACGGTGTTGAAATTCATGGAGCAAACGGATATTTAATTAATCAATTTATTGGAGAAAATTCAAACACGCGGACTGATGAGTATGGTGGTTCTATAGAAAATCGCGCTCGCTTTGCGATTGAAGTAGCCAAAGCCGTCGTTGATGAGATTGGCCCAGAGAGAACTGGCTTCCGCATTTCTCCAGGGACGCCTCTTGGCGGAATTCAAGATGGTGAACAAGGGCCAGAGCTTTACCGTTACTTGACGAAAGAATTAGCTAAATTGAATTTGGCTTACCTTCACGTCATGCACCTTGGAAATGATGAATTACTTCAAGACATTCGTTCCTTATGGACAAATCCGTTATTAGTCAATCGGGCTGGGCGGACAATAGACAATATCAGTGTTGATATTGATAGTGGCCTTGCTGATTTAGCTCCTGTTGGAGTATGGTCATTAGCTAATCCGGATTTTGTGGAACGGCTTAAAGCAGGCGCTCCATTAAATGAAGCAGATCCTGCAACATTTTATGGTGGCGAGAGCAAGGGGTATACGGATTATCCTACATTGAAAGAATTAGAGCACCAGGAAAGTAAGTAATTGGCTTCAAATTAAAATTGAAAATTATAGAAATAGAAATGCTCAAAATGGCGTACAACTGAAAAATTGTACGCCATAAATTCATCTATGAAAAAAACGACTTAAGGAACAATTTTTTAGAGAAATCCTATTTGGGTACAGCCTCTTGGATCAGCCTAAAGATCAGTGCTTGACAAGTGAATTTTTTTATACCAACAAGTATTTGCTGCTTTGAGGAACTACTCCAGGTCATTCTAGAACCTGATATTTGCTTCATTAAAATTAGTTGTGCACATACCAATATTAACTGATGAATTATGGAATTATCTTTTATCAAGCATTGCTTTTTGTGCTTTGATCCATTTGCACTTCTATAAGGAAACAAACGGAAGGGTGTTAATGAATAATGAAAACACTTATGAAAGCAGCTCAAATTACCAAGTATTCAAAAGAACTCCATGCTCAAGTCAATGATGTTCCTATTCCAGAAATTGCTGATAACGAAGTTTTGGTAAAGGTCAAATCTGCCGCTGTCAATCCACTCGAAATGTTAGTTATTACAGGTAGCGTGAAACTGATTCAAGATTATAAATTTCCGCTGACACTTGGTAATGAATTGGCAGGGATTGTTGAAAAAGTAGGGACAAATGTAAAAGGATTTTATATAGGTGATGAAGTCTACACACGACTACCATTAAATAAAATTGGTGCTTTTGTGGAATATGCTGCGATTGATGCTGACGCAATTGCGCCTATGCCTAAAAATTTGTCCTATGCAGAAGCCGCTGCCGCAGCATTGACTGGGCTCACGGCGTATCAGGGCTTGCATGAAGAACTTGAGGCACAGTCTGGAAAGTCTGTATTTATCCCAGGTGGATCGGGTAGTTTTGGTCAAATGGCTGTCCCGATTGCAAAGGCTATGGGGCTTAAGGTTATTGTTAGTGGCAACTCACAGGCACGCGAACGTACTTTAGAAATTGGTGCAGACCAATATTTAGATTACACCAAGGAAAACTATGTTGATTTGTTGTCAAATATTGATTATGTAATTGATACCTTGGGGCCAGGGGAATTCGATAATGAATTAAAAATCATTAAACCGGGTGGAAGATTACTTTCTCTCCGTACAGGGCCAAATAAGCGGTTTGCTGAAGATAAAAATTTTCCATGGTGGAAAAAGAAGCTTTTTTCTCTTGCTGGTGCAAAATATGATAACAAAGCCAAGAAGAATAATGTAGAATACCGATTTATTTTTGTTCGTTCCGATGGCGCACAGCTAAAAGTAATCACCAAAATTATTGAAGAGAATAATATTGTTCCACCGCTGCATCCAAAACAGTTTAGGATTACCGAAATAAATGAAGCGTTAGAATTAGTCGCAAATGGACGTCCAAAAGGGAAGGTGATTATAAATTTCTAAGGAGAACACGATGAAAGCAGTCCAAATAAACGGCTACTCGAAAAAGCTGGAGGCTCTCATCAACGATGTGCCTATTCCAAGAATAGACAAACACCAGGTATTAATAAAAATGTATGCTGCAGGTGTTGATCCACATCTCAAACTAGCGATTAATGGAAAGGTGCGTGTATTTGATCAATATAAGTTCCCATTAACACTAGGCATTGATGTTTCAGGTGTAATTGAAGCGGTTGGTCAAGACGTTAGAGATTTAATAACAGGTGACAGAGTATATGCGCTACTGCCCCTGAATACAATGGGAGCTTTTGCAGAATACGTTGTTGCTGATGCATATATTGTTGCGAAAATGCCCGAAAATCTTTCTTTTGAAGAAGCCGCAGCAGTTCCATTATCAGCTTTAACGATTGTGCAGGCATTGGATGTACTGAAGGTGAAAGCTGGCTCGAAGCTGTTCATTCCCGGTGGAACGGGGGGCTTCGGACAAATTGCCATTCCGTATGCAAAATCAAAAAAACTTTTTGTAACCGTCAGTGGTGATGAATCGTCTCGCCATGTAGCATCATCTATTGGTGCAGACCATTTTATTGATTATCAAAGGCAAGATTATGTTAAACTACTGAAAGATTTTGATTACGTGATTGACACCCGAGGTGCAAGTGAGTTCAAGAAAGAATTAAGTATTTTAAAATCTGGTGGGAAATTGTTATCATTAAATGCTGGACCTAATGCACGTTTTGCAGCTCGACAAGGTGGCTTTTCACCGATACAAAAATTTATTTTTAGTGCAATTGGAGTGCCGTTTGACATAGCAGCGTATCTTCAGCATAAATCGTATGATTTCTTATATGTTCAGCCCAATGGCATTCAATTAAAAGATATTACTCGATGGATCGATGAAACCGGTGTAAAACCAATAATTGATTCGATATTTCCATTTTCGCAAGTGAATCAAGCTATTGCCAAAATCGCACAAGGAACAGCCAAAGGAAAAATTCTTCTAACTACGCTTAGGAGGTAGGAACCACAATTTTGGCAAAAATTACTGATCTGATTTTCGAATGTTATTCATGACTCAAATATCCCAAGATCGATATTTTCACGTTATACCTTCAAGTTTGCTGAATGCTCACTTCAATGTATAATGAATGCACGAGGTGATGATTATGGCAAGACATAAAGAATTTGAGGTAAATGAAGTATTGGATAAAGCGATACATCTTTTTTGGGTGCAAGGTTATGAAAAAACTTCGATGCAAGAATTGGTTGAATATATGGGAATTCATAGACGAAGCATCTATGATACTTTTGGCGATAAGCATGCTTTATTTATGAGTGCACTTAAAAGATATGAAGCTATTCAAAATAACAAAATGAGGCTATTGGTTGAGAAGCAAGAGCCGGTTAAACAATTATTACAATATTTTTTGCAGACCACTTTAGAGAAAGAAGGAGATCCTCAAGGGTGTTTCCTCGTGAATTCTGGTGTGGAACTAGGATTATTAGATCAAGAGGTATCTTCTTTTGTTGAAAATAGCTATTCAAAAACTGAAAAGTTATTATATGATCTTATTCTTATTGGTCAGCAAACAGGGGAAATCGAATCTAAACTTGATCCTGAGGCCCTTTCTCATTACTTCATGAATGCTTGGTTAGGGTTACGTTCGATGGTCAAAACAGCAACCAATCAAGAGAAGTTATCGGGTATTATTAATACGACACTAAGTATTTTAGATTAAAAAACGAATCTTAAAGCCGCTGATCTGAATAGGGTAGGTCAGTGGTACTTTAAGAACGACCTCTGCGCGAGAAGTGAATAAAATTCAAATTATTGTGATGAATGAAGGAAGCTCGACTTTATTAAAGATAATTTCAAGTAATTATATGGAAATAGTAGAATGAACATTCTATAAAATTCGCTCATATTAGCTAACTTCGTTAGCTGCATGTATGGCATTATGAATAGTTCGAAAAAGTAAGATGTTCTGCTCTAAAAAAAACTAAAGGAGTAAAAAAAATGAATATTTCTGAACAAGTCGCTTTTGTTACCGGTGCGAATAGAGGTCTTGGTCGCCAACTTGTGCTTGAACTTCTCTCCAGAGGGGCTAAGGTTTATGCGGGTGCTAGAAATCCTGATTCGGTTGACATTCCCGGTGTAATACCTGTAAAACTTGATATTACGAACCCTCAGGAGGTATCAGCAGCTATTCTAGCTGCAAAGGATGTTACGCTTCTGACTTCATGTGGGATTTATGGACACAGATATGACGGCAGGCATTGAAGCTCCTAAATCCAATCCTGCGGATATTGCCAAAATTGCTATTGATGGTTTAGAGTCAGATAGCTTTGAAATTATTGCCGACGACGTAAGCCGCACTGTACAAAACGGTCTTGCAGGCGGTGTTGCTGCAATATACCCACAGCTCACCTAAGACACGCTGTAATGGATTCTAAACTTTTGACTAACAAAGCAGTTGAAAAAGGTTTCAGTGTTTACATTAAGCTATGTTTGCAGCATGTTAGTAGAGACTATTTCAAGAAGTTACATCGGGATGCTTTCCATGTAAGACCGCTTGAGAAAGTGGAAGGTAAGCCCAATACTAAACATAACTTCTCTGCAGATAGCCAACTACCGATAGAAGATTTAATTATTCTCTCAGAAGCTATTAAAACATTGAGACCATCCGAAAGAAAGGTACTTTATCTTAAATTTATGCAGGATCAGACAGATAAGGGAATTGCAGAGTTTCTGGGGAGCACTAGACAAGCGGCTACCAAGTTAAGAAAGAAGGTATTGCTGAAGTTAAAAAGCCACCTGGAGAAACAGTTCTAGGTCTGCAATTTTTATTCGCGCCCCTCCTTTTCCTAAATTGGGAAAATCAGGTTAAGGAGGAATTCCAATGCGCGAAGTTATTGATCTAATTCAACTTGCTCAAAATGGCGACAAGCAAGCTGAGGTTGAATTGATTCTACGATACGAGCCATTAATTAACAAATATTCACAACAGAATGGGGAGTTCAACGAAGACTGTAATCAGCAATTAATTTTGGAATTCATTTTGGCAGTCCGTCGCTTTGATCTCAATAGGTACGTCTAATATAGATCGCCCTTTAGTTAGGTATTCTTTAACCAAACAAAGGGCGATCTCCGTTTAAATGACGTACCAATTCCCAGAACTACTGTTCATCAACCTAGTTCAATCCTTGGAAATTTCATTAGGGATATTAATTGGAGTTTGAAAATTGATACCAGTACGGAGAAATTAGGAACTTGCGATGTTTTTTAATCAAAGTTAATATTTGCGTACAAACCGCATTTGAGTAAAGTAGTAATGAAACTAAAATAATAGTTAGAGTAAATATGTCTGAAGTATACTTTTGAAGAGTATATCATTGGCCTTTGTGTCAAACAGATCATTAGAGTTATCACCAAAAAGAATATTGGGGCTTATAGTTTCGATTAGATAAGGTTTTATGTAGCGAGCAACGCCGCCTCTCGGGGATGATCCAATGTTCACTGCAGCGCCTGTTTATATTCCTCCTGGAAGCGAGCAACGAGTTCTGGATCACTGGCGATCACAGATTGCTTAGTGGCCAGACCAGCGTTCGGTAAGTCTGTAGTTAATTGTGTGACGTCCTGCCACTCCTTCTTGTAGTCTACGATAGAGCGTACCTGTTCATTTTTCATCTGAATCGCCGTAATTTGTGGCTGAATACTGACGATGGTCCAAGCCTTGTCGGATAACAGCAGCTGCGCTCCCTCAGCAATCTGACTATATTACAGTGTGATGTCCTTCCCCGGAATAAGCCCATTGTGCTTCAAAAAGGTCTGCGTGATGTAGTCCACAGGGGAGGATTTCATAGGAACATATAGCACGGTACCCTGAAGATCCTTCCACTCCTTAACAGATGGGTCTGTTGTCACCAAATGTTATTGTTATATCAATTATTGGTTTATCTACTTTGGTTGTATCCATTGTTGGCTTTGTTCATTATTAGCTGTATAGTTTCTCAGAGGTTCATATTGATAACTATTCTCAGTACTGGGTAAAATATTACCTATCATGAATACATGATAAGTAATGAGAGAGCTATTAGGCCTTACGGCTGCATACAGCAATATACTGCAGGTCCTTTCCCGACGTATTGAAGAAGGAATACATTTTCTTGAATTGCTTCCGATTCTCCTTCTTCAAGCCGTTCTTGATAATGCGTACGGCACCCCAGAAGCCTTCGTCCCGAATTAGTCCAGGTAGCCTCATGAGCGACATATCACCTGAAGCGTGGGCCACCTTGGAGAAGCCAGCTCCGTAAAATAACTGCTCCCATCTCGACATGGGTAGTGGCTCTACCTGAACATTTATGGTGCCGCGTAGCTCAGTCAGCAGCTCAGTCATGTGCTCCTTGGTAAAAGTAATATCATGCGTCAGCAGAATCCCGCCCGGCTTCAGGACTCTGTAGTATTCAGCGACAGCCTTCTCCTTGGCCGCCTGATTCAGCATTGTCAGCATGGCCTCATTGACAATGACATCGAAGCTGTCATCAGCAAAAGGGAGCTTCATCGCATTGGCCTGCTGTACTTGAATGTAATTCTCCAGACCTGCCTCCTTGATATTGCGCTTGGCCTTCTCCAGCGCTGTGGGGTCCATATCAATGCCTGTAATACGGCACTGGTAGCGCTGAGCCAGCTGAATCGACGTTGTACACATATTGCAGGCTACCTCCAGCACCCGGCTGTCCTTGCCTAGCCGTGCCTGTTGAATCAGCCAGTTCGTAGCCACGACCCCACCAGGGCGCAACCTTTTTTTTCCAAGCTTGGCGAGAAAGTTATGCCCGACTTCCCTTTTCATGTTCTTCACTCCTCTATGAATTAGGCTTGACTACAACCAGCAGCATCTGGAACGCTTCAAGCGCATGGAGTGCATGAGGGACATTGGCAGGCATAACAATACTCTCGCCAGCATGCACGATATATTTGTCGTCCCCAATCGTGATCTCCGTCTGCCCAGATAGTACATGAACCATGGCATCACCTGGGGAAGAGTGTCCACCAATGGAGGTACCCTGATCCAGAGAGAGCAGAGTCATAGCTAGGTTGGGGCGTTGTACCAAGGTGAGACTGGATACCTGCTGCTCCTCTATGGTAATGATGTCCTTCAGATCAATCACTGTTGATATAGGCAGTTTTTTAATATATTCACCTTGCTTCATGGTGTATCCCTCCTGAGTTATAGGCTGATTTGTAAAAATATACATGACTTGCTGGCTTCGAATTCATGCCATGTATGTGCAGGCACGATGATCGAAGCACCTGACGTGAGGCTACGCAATTGTCCCGCCACCATCATCGTCAGTTCTCCGTCCAACACCTGGATTAGTTTATGGCGTGGTGATGTCTCGGCACTAATCGTCTCTTGCTGATCCATGGTATACAGCACCCATTCCTGCTCTGTAGCAGACCCATCCGGATGGAATGGGAGCGACAGATTCCTGCTGGCAATGCGTCCAGGCTTGACATCGATCAGGTCCTTCAAATAAAACACACTGCTGTTGGTAAGCTTGTTCATGTGATCCTCCTGCTGTTATTGAATGCTTCCCTATATCTGATATAATAAGAGTTGAAATGAGAATTATTCTCATTTATTCAAGTGTAGCAGAGTATTCCACATAACTCGGTTGCCATGGCAACAGGAGGCTGATAATATGCAAAAATATTTCAATATCATAAGCAACACGATTTTATTCAAGGGCTTTGCCGACGAAGAGGTTCATCAGGCTTTGAGCTGTCTGGAGGGAAGCATCAGAGATTTCGATAAGAAAGAGATCGTCTTCCGCAAAGAGGATGTATTGGACGCTGTTGGCATCATACTCTATGGTCAGGTGCTCTTATGCAAGGAGAATGTGTCAGGGATGCGGTTTATTTTCTCAGAATTGGAGGATGGCGATATCGTGGGGGAGACCGCAATGCGTCTGACCCGAGAACACAGTGGGTATGGGGCTATTGCAGGCTCGGAATGCAAAATTCTGTTCATTAAAATGAATAAAATCGTACGTCCCTATGAGCAGACCTGCCATCTACGCGGAAGAATTATCGAGAATCTACTCACGCTCCTGCTGGAGAATAACCGCTTGATCTATCAGAAGCTTGATCTTGTATCACACAAGTCTCTAAGGGACAGAATCATGCATTATCTAGCACTTGAGGCCAAGAAGAACAATGCTGCGAGCTTTGTCATACCATTCTCCCGCAGTGATCTAGCCGATTATCTTACGGTAGACCGCAGTGCCTTGTCCCGAGAGCTGCAGCGAATGGCGCAGGAGGGGCTTATCCGCTTTTCCAAAAACCAGTTCGAGCTGTTGGATGTAGAGCACCAGTTGCAAATAAGTGAGTTCTAGCCTTTGTCTTAAGGCTATCCTGCATGGCTGCTGCTGAATGAGTGCTGTATGGGATCTGGTTGGATAAGTTGATCCTGCGTGGGGGAACGGCAGACGCGCGCTGGACAATCCCGAGATGAGCATGAACTGAATCTATCGACCAAGATACGAATATGTTGTTGAACCTGTCCCTCAATATGGGCATACACCGAGTGCCCACCTCCCACAGGGCTATACAGCTACTCATTGAATGGCCCGGAATACCGTGACAGGGTCCGCTCTAATGGATATACGATATTGATAGATGACCAGTATGAATAAGCGTGAATCAAGTGAATCACGAAGGTTATTCGCTTAATTCATCCGTGTAAGACTCCAATCTCCTGCTAGTATAGCGGAGTTGGAGTCTTATTGTTGTATCTAGTCCTGTCTAATCCTGTTTAATCCTGTGTCACAGCTTCTTTTTCCACCACCTGCTGAAGGATAGTCAGTCCGCGCAGTAATTGCTCGGGACTCGCATAGGCGTAGGAGAGGCGAATATGATGCATATCCTTCGGATCATAGATATAACCGGGATTGATCAAGACGCCTTGCTTAATCAGCTTGCTGAACAGGTTCTTCTGTACCAGAGGCTTGTTCAGGCGCAGCCAGATATAGAAGCCGCCTGCGGACGGTCTCCATGTAGCCAGGTGGCCGAATTGACGCTGGAGGGCATCTTCTACAAGAGTAGAACGCTGCTGCAGTTGCTGCTTCAAGTCTGAAAGATGTGAATCATACATGCCCGATTCCAGCCAGTATCGCACAATATGCTGTGAGAAGGCACTGGAGCCATAGTCCGTCTGCATCTTGATGTCAGCCAGTCGGTCAATGACAGGCTCTGGCCCGACGACCCAGCCAATCCTTAGTCCTGGGCTCAGCGTCTTCGATACACTTCCAAGATAGAGTACCTGGCCGGAGGAATCCAGTGCTTTCAGTGGCGGCGGGGCGTCTGTGAATACAAGCTCACCGTACACATCGTCCTCAATGACAGGGATTTGCTTAGCGGTACAAGCTTGCAGCAGTGCCAGCCTGTCCTTGGTATTCATGATGCTTCCTGTTGGATTTAGGAGCGTGGGAATGGTATAGAGCAGGGACTGTCTTTTACGTGGCCAAGTCTGCAAGACCTCTGTCAGCGGTTTGTTCTGCTCGAGAGGAATCATCCTCATGCCTGCTGAGCGGAAGGGATGCACGGAATTCAGATAACTGGGTACCTCATGGAACACATGAGACCCTGGCTCTAGCATACCCAATGAAATGAGCTGCAGCGCCTGCAGGGCTCCAGATACGATCAGGATACCTTCAGGCGAAGAATGAATCCCTTTACGCGCCAGATGTGTGCTCAGTCCCTTTCTCAGCGCCAGACTACCTTTTGGCTCAGAGTATCCGATATCCTTGGCCGTTAATGTCAGCTGCTGTATGGACTCCTTCAACGCTCCCAACGGCAGCAAGTCAGGAGCGAGCTCGCCCGTACCTAGACGAATGATATCGTTACGCTGCTCGTATTCATTAATGAGTTGGACTGTCAGCATATTCGGCTCATGCATACTGGAAGTGATGTACTGCTGCCAGTCCAGGTTACGGCTCTGCGCAAGCATATTCCAGCTGTTATTGATTACATAGGTACCATCGCCAGGTCTTGTCTCCAGAATTCCATCCGCAACGAGCTCCTCCATCACATGGATAATTGTACTGCGATTGACTTCAAGAGCTTCGGCCAGCTTGCGCTGTGGAGGCAGCTTGGTATGAATCGGCCATTGTCCTTGACTTATTCTCTCCTTCATCCAGCCGAGAATTTGCTGGTGCAAAGAGAGGTGAGAGCCACGCTGTGGTTTCCAATCCATGCTGTATACTCCTTCTTGATTAATTGGTTGGTTAATATACCATCCAATTGGTTGTTTTCAATTTTTATAACACATTTATAATGAGTTGAACAGAAGGGAGTGAATATCGTGGAAGCCTGGATACACGGAAGTATACTAGCACTTGGGCTGATATTGCCCTTGGGCGTGCAAAATATGTTCATATTCTCACAGGGGGCCACTCAGCGAACTTTGGGACAAGCTATGCCAGCCTCGATTACAGCATCAATTTGTGACACGATTCTGATCCTGCTGGCTGTCCTGGGGTTGTCCGTATTCGTGAATGCGATAGATTGGCTGCGGACGGTCCTCATGGTGCTCGGCGTCTTATTCCTCGGGTACATGGGCTATGTCATGTGGCGATCCAAGAATAATATGAATGAGCAGCATGTAGTTCCACTCTCGACGAGACAGCAGATTATCTTTGCCGTCTCCGTTTCCTTATTGAACCCGCATGCAATTCTGGATACAGTAGGTGTCATTGGTACCAGCTCACTACGTTATGACCACACTGAGCTCATCTTATTCACTACTGCTTGTATTCTGGTTTCTTGGATTTGGTTCTTCAGCCTGACTATAGCCGGACGATTACTCAAGCGGTTGGATGGGTCAGGGAAGCTGTTAGTCGTCATGAACAAATGCTCGGCGATATTCATCTGGTCGATGGCGTTATGGCTGCTGTTGGATCTGGTTCGCTGAAATTTGAAAATTAGATGAACAAAATCATAATTAGGCTCATACACTGGCTAAAAGCATAGGTATGGGCTTTTTTTCTATCATAAAGTTGCGTGTGGTAAAAATAATTAGTCTTGAGAAAGAAAAACGTTGACATTTTGGTTGATAGAAAGTAATTTAAACGTATAAAAAATATTTTCCCTGAGGAAAAAATATTTACAAAAAAAGTATTTTATTAAACTGGCAGCATAAATACTAAGATGAGAGTGGAGGAATTGAGAGATGAGAATTCGTAGATGGAAGAGCAAGAGGCGCATGATTACAGGACTTATACTAGCCATGTCATTGGCCATCTCTGCCTGCTCCAGTGGCCAGGGCCAAGATAACGCCGTGGATGGAGACAAGATCCATGTCGTTACGACCATTGCACAGATTGCCGAGCCTATGTCCGTCATTGGCGGTGACCGTGTCGTGGTGGATAGTCTCATGGGGCCAGGGGTGGATCCACACTTATACAATGCCACCCAAGGGGATATCGCCAAGCTGGAGAGCAGTGATATCGTGCTGTACAGCGGGCTTCATTTGGAGGCGAATATGGTAAGGGTCTTTGAGGAGATTGGCAAGAACAAGCCCGTATTAGCTCTAAGCGAGAGCATCCCGGAGGATCAGCGTCTGAAGGACGAGACAGGAGCTACAGATCCACACGTCTGGTTCGATATTGACCTGTGGAAGCAAGCGCTTGAATCAGGAACGGAGGAGCTTAAGCAATATGCACCAGAGGATGCGGACTATTTCGAAGCGAACAAGGTCAAGTATTTTGCAGAGCTGGATGCCTTGAAGACTGAGGCGTCCGAGAAGCTGGGACAGATTCCTGCAGAGAAGCGCGTACTGGTGACGGCTCATGATGCTTTTGGCTATTTCGGACGGATGCATGACATTCAGGTTGTTGGCCTGCAGGGCCTGAGTACGGAGGCCGAAATCGGCTTATCCGATATTGAGGACACCATTCGAATTCTGATGGAGCACCAGGTTCCAGCTGTATTCGTAGAGAGCAGCATCAATCCTTCATCTATCAATGCGGTCATTGAAGGGGCTCAGAAGGAAGGACTTCAGGTGCGTGAAGGAGGGAACCTCTATTCTGATGCGATGGGTGATGCAGGCACAGAACAAGGTACATACATCGGGATGTACCGTCACAATGTAGATACGATCTATACTGCATTAAGTAAAGGAAGTGAATAGCATGTCGGTACTACAGGTGGAGAATCTATCCGCAGCCTATCGCAGGAACAAGGTATTGGATCAAGTTAACTTTCAGGTAGAGCCAGGGACGCTGACCAGCATCATCGGTCCAAATGGTGCCGGGAAATCAACGCTGCTCAAGGTCATGCTGGAGCTGCATCCCCGCTTGGCGGGCAACGTATCGTATTTTGACGCTTCATATAGCAAATCCAAAGCACGGATTGGCTATGTGCCGCAGCGGGGTTCGGTGGATTGGGATTTTCCGACTCATGCACTGGATGTCGTCACGATGGGTCTATACGGCAAGATCGGCTGGTTGAAGTCGCCTCGGAAGTCACATAAAGAACGCGCTATGGCAGCTCTTGAACAAATGGGAATGGCTAACTATGCCTCTCGTCAGATTAGCCAGCTCTCTGGAGGGCAGCAGCAGCGTGTATTTCTGGCGAGGGCCTTGGTGCAGGATGCAGATCTGTATTTTCTGGATGAGCCGCTGGCTGGTGTGGACGCCGCGACCGAACGAGCGATTATGGCGACGCTGAACATGCTGAAGAGCCAAGGTAAGACCGTACTGGTCGTCCATCATGATCTGCAGACGGTAGAGGATTATTTCGATCATGTATTGCTGCTGAACCGAACTGTCATCGCTCATGGGCCGACGGAGACCACCTTTACCCAGGAGAACATCTACCATACCTATGGTGGAGTCATCCGCTGGATGGGAGAGCGATCCGGATGATACTACAGCTATCTTCTAACGCACAGTGGGTGCTGCTAAGCACATTAATTCTGGGTACAGCGGCTGGTTTGCTCGGATGCTTTGCTTATTGGAAGCGACAAAGCCTTCTGAGTGATACGCTGTCCCATGCGGCTCTGCCAGGTGTTGTCATCGCCTTTGCTCTTGCTGGAACCAAGAATCTGCCGATCATGATGCTCGGTGCGACAATCAGTGCCTTGCTCGGAGCGTTGCTGGTGCACTGGATTCGGTCGTCCAGTCGTGTCAAAGAAGATGCGGCAATGGGGATTGTGCTGTCCGTCTTTTTCGGACTAGGCATCATGCTAATGACAATCGTCAGCCGGACAGCAGGGGCTAGTCAGAGCGGTCTTGATAGCTTCATCTTTGGGCAGGCCGCTGCAATGGTACGCAAGGATGTACTGATTATGTCAGGGCTTGCGCTGTTGGTGCTGCTGATCGTATTCATAGGCTTCAAGGAATGGAAGCTGTTCTTGTTCGATCCAGACTTTGCGAAGGGATTGGGGTTGTCCGGCCGCTGGATGAACTTTCTGTATGTGGGGGCCATGGTGCTGGTCATTGTCGTCGGCATTCAGGCTGTGGGTGTTATCCTCATGGCTGCACTTCTGATCATTCCTGCGGTGAGCGCCCGATATTGGACCCAATCCTTCAAAGGGATGCTTGTCTTGTCCGCACTATTTGGCGGAGGCTCGGGCATGCTGGGAACCCTGCTCAGTACATTCGGGAATGGCTGGCCTACCGGGCCTTTCATCGTCATATCTGCTTCGTTCATTTTTGTTATATCCTTGGCCTTCGGTATTCATAAAGGGTTATTAGTGCTGTGGTTACAGCAACAGATACAGCAGCGTATACAGAAAAGGGAGCACAGCAGAGTGCAGCACATTCAGGGCCTCGCGGAAAAGGGGGAGTCAAGATGAGCTACGCAGGCTGGATTTTGTTAACGGCATCTCTGGTCGGCCTATCCTGTGGAATCATTGGCACCCTCTTAATATTGCGGAGAATGGCGATGATGGCAGATGCCATCAGTCATACTGTACTGCTCGGGATTGTGGTTGCCTATATGGTCACCCGTGAACTGAGTGGTGTGCATATGCTAGTGGGGGCAGTGATTGCGGGCTTGCTGACCTCTGTACTAGTGCAGTGGTTCCACTCGCGAGGAGTGCAGCAGGAGGCATCGATTGGCGTTGTGTTCACAACGCTTTTTGCGATCGGGGTCGTGCTCATTGCAACTCAGGTCGGGAATGCCCATCTGGACATCAAGCATGCGCTGATGGGTGAGATTACGTTCATCCCTTGGGAAAAAACGACCGTGCCTTGGCTGGGAGAGATTCCAGAAGCGGTACTTTTATTGACCATCGTGCTGTGTATCGTTGTCGTTGTGATCCTGGCCTTCTATAAGGAATGGAAGATTACTTCGTTCGACCCTGCACTGGCTGCCAGCTTGGGGATTCCTGTCGTGCTGATGCACTATGTATTCATGTCCCTTGTCTCGGTTACGACTGTAGCCGCCTTCGATGCTGTGGGAGCCATTATGGTCGTCGCCATGCTGATTACCCCCGCTGCAGCCGCCTATCTATGGACCGATCGTCTATCGATTATGTTCGTATTGAGTGGGGCATTTGGGGTGATCTCTGCGGTACTGGGGTATTATGTGGCAACCTGGCTGGATACCTCCATCTCGGGTTCGATGGCCTTTGCCACAGGAATCGTGTTCATGATTAGTTTCTTGTGCTCGCCAACTCATGGACTGCTGTCCAGATTCATTCGTCCTGCTACTTCTGCTTCGAAGGAACAGCACATCGCTGGTTAATGAGGTTCGGCCTCGTCCTCGTGATTCGTTATCATGATACGTCAGGAAATTTCGTCATAAAAATACTGAAAGCAGGGATATCGCATCCCTGCTTTTTTGGTCTGCCATCTGAGGTCCATTTACCTGTGCATGTATGAACACTTATTAGTTAATTTGGAATAGTGTCCATTAGAGATATGAGGGCTAAGTCGGACTATTGGATTCCGACTTTAGTGGGGGATTTGGCTTGCACGGTAAGGTGAACTGAGACCTTTTTCGCATTTTTCATGAGCTTCATACCTTCTTACCTGAAGTTATATTATAATAACCCTACTTCCTTAGACTGGAAATTGAGTAAGTATTCCTAATTGGTATTCGTGTCTTCGGGTAGGCGGCTGTCAATGAACCATTCAGGTCCAGTCACATTGACAATCTCATTTTGCATGAAGCTGTACGAAATGGTAATGCTCTCTTCCTCGTGGCCCTTGACATATCCGTAGAGGAACACTCTTGAGCGATTTGCGGAATCCTCAATTTCGTAACTATTCATTACAAAGTCCGCGTCGTAGTGCTGTTTGATATGCTGTACTCCAGCTGAAAGGGCCTGATCTAAGATTTGTTGTTCTTCTTGCTTTGACATGTGAGAACATCCTCCTAACAAGCTTGCAATGATGATAAATAATAGGGTGACTAAAGTGATTTGTTTCAAGTAGATTCTCCTTTGTCAGCATGTTGCGCCCAAGACTTGAAAAGGCGAGGTGTGCATAAGTATTATGCAGAATGCTACTATTTTTGGAAAAACCTCTTTTTGAAACTTTATAATATATTCTCTAAATAGACAAGGCGGGATACATACATGACTTACATTGATGACAAAACGTACTGGACTATAGCAGATAGCGTCTATGATCGCTCGCTTGCTCCTGGACAGAAGCTAGAGAATCCGCCGGGCTGGAAAGTAGTAAGGCCAGAAGGGGCAATGCTTCACGATACAGAAGGCTCTGGGTTTGATGCGGAGGTCTTTATGAATGATAAGACCAATCAGATCATTATTGGTTACCGGGGCACAGAGCCACCTGGTCGTCCCTTGCTTAGTATGCTTGTGGACTATGAGACCGACCTTCAGGATGTGGTATTCGGACGAGTGAAGAACTTGGAGGGTCTGCATAAGTATGTGGAGCAGAATCCAGAGGAAAGAAATAAACTGCCCCTGACGATGCAAGAGCATATTAGGCGTTATGACGGGCAGTACGAAAATAATAATCAGTTCAAGCAGGCTATGGATCTATATGATGTTGTAGAACAGCAGTACCCAAAGGCTGAAATATCAACCACAGGGCATTCTTTAGGAGGGGCTCTAGCGGAATATGTGGCTGTGCGAAATAGTATATCTTCGGCGAGCTATAATGCTCCTGGCATTGTTCATTTGCTACCTGATGATTTGCAGAGGAGAGCGAAGGCTGGAGAATTTAATAAAACCAATGTAGCTTATGTGCAACCAGCGGATGCTATTGGTTCAGGTGCCGGGGATCCTCAGCCGCACGTGGGTGCTACCTACTTTACCGACTTCACCTTTGAAGAAGCCAATCAGGTGGAGCATCCCCTTGCCAATTCGCTTAAGAACCCCTCTTTGCGAGATCAGCAAATTGCCAGTCTAATCTTGGGGCCAGACAATGCGCATAAGGCGTTTGATCCAGAGAACCTGCCCATGGTTCGCCAGGGCCCCGTAAAAAAATTCTTGTCTTCAATTATCGGAGAACATGCGCCCCACAAAATGGACAACTTTACATTTGCTCCAGGTACAGGCGACATAACCAACAAGCTCTTCACGATGGATGGGCAGCCTGTGAGTGGCAATCCACGCAGGGAGGCTTATGCGGACAGGATGGCAGCAAGAGCAGTGTTCCAGGAAGCTGTAGGGGATCTTCTGGGACGATATGGGCCGCAAGCTGGAGCAGGTGGGCAATTAGCAGCAGCAGGCCTAGCTGCGTATTTCCAGGGAAACCTAACGGCTCAGGCAGGAGCGTATTTCATCGGACGAAAAGATGGCGGGACCATTCAACTAACACCGGAGGAGCTTCGCCATTTAGCCAAGCAGATGCGGGGAAGCCTGGACGGATTCGCGAATGATACACGAGCGTCTATCCAGCTTTTTCAGGCGCAGATCGGTACAAGTGAGAGCCAGTCTCTTACGCCAATTGCCTATAATGCGACAGCGACGCTGCAGCGCATCAACCGTTGGTATCAGGAGTCGATCATGGAGATTGCAGAGTACATTGATCGCAAGGGTGAGGAGTTTATTGCAATTGATCAGTGAGTCTGGCTATACGAAAAATATCCTGATGGAATTTCCACAGCCAAAATTGTGGCGGCAAGGTGTTGAGCAGCATGTACAGGGGGCATAAGACATGAGCAGAATATCCGTATCATTATCGGATCTTAGAAGAGCGGTCCAGCAGTGTGAACAATTAAGACAGAGATTGCAGCAGCAGGAGCAGCACATGCGGAGCATCTATGCCCGCTTACAGGATTGGAGAGGGGAATCGGCTCTTGAGCTGTCCCGCAAAATGGAGGCATTCGTACAGGGAGCTTCCGCCCGAATGCAGGAGCTAGAGTCTCATAAGGCAGAGCTTGAGCGCTACATTCGCAAGATGGAAGAGGCAGATCGCGAGGAAAGAAGAAAGCGACAGGCACAATAAGCAGCATAGCGACAAAATAGATAGGATTATAGAATGCATCTCTGGACAACCGTCAGCCTCCTAGGGTAATACTGATGGTTTCTAGAGATGCATTTTTACATATTTTCAGATTGGCTTAAAGGTTATAAGACTACATTATATAACAAGTTTTATTTTGCGAAAGCGCTTTTTGTCATATACCAATATTTTCTATTGTAGTAATCTAGGTACATAGGCATATGGTAATATAATCAATTAAATGAATTTTAATCAAGGAGTGAGATCAATTGGAGAATGAAATGGTTCTACGCTTTTCTCCGAATGCGAAATTTCTATTCCATGATGATTTGGCTATCGTCTTTAATCGATTAAACCGTAAATGGATTAAAATACCTAAAGTGTGCCAGACTGCACTGGAAGAGTGTGACAAGCTAAATTATACATTCAGGCAGTTAATGGAGGCAATGGCCGATGACGAGGATCGTGCATATATGTCCCAAATTGTCGAGGCATTAGTAGGGATAGAGGTGTTAAATACCCCAAAACATACTAGCCGTTTACACGATGTAAGTTTTGCAATTTCAAATCGATGCAACTTACATTGTAATCATTGTATGGTCAATGTCGATTCTTGCTCTAAAGAAGAGAACTTTACACTCGAACAGATCACTCTCGCGCTGGATAAGATCATTGCGGCTCGTCCAGAAGCGATCACGATTACTGGTGGGGAAGCGTTGGTTCGTAGGGACTTCAAGGAAGTAATTACCTATCTCAGGACCAATTTTAATGGTCATATTTCTCTAATGTCCAACGGAACGCTGATTAATGAGAAAAATGTAAAATACATTATTGATTCTATTGATAGTCTGGATATCAGTCTGGATGGAGTGAACGAAGAGACTTGTTCAATTGTGCGAGGAAAGGGTGTTTTTACAAGAGTCGTATCTGCAATTAAGCTGCTACAGGCTAATGGATTCAATAAGATTACAACCTCCATGATATTGAGTGCTACTAACCAGAACTACGTTAATGACTTTTTTGCACTTAATGAGCAGTTAGGATGCAAGGGGATTTTGAGAGCACTGAGTTTTGTAGGACAAGCGGAGCAGAATAAAGAACTTTTGACAACTGACTATTCCTATAAAGAACGTGCAAACCTGCCTGATAGACTTGCACAGGATCAGAAAAGCTCCCAATTTCATACATGCTCATGCGCTGCGGGTTGTAAGACACTAACCATCGAAGGGGATGGTGGAATTTATCCTTGCAACTTGTTTATTGAACCTGAGCATTGTCTCGGTAACATTATGAAGGTTAATTCTCTGGCGGAGTGCTTGGTTGCAGGGGAGAATGAATTTTTAAGTAAGTCATTGCAGCAGTATGAGCCAGATCAGATGGAGAAGTGCAGGGACTGTAATGTTAATTACTTTTGTTGGAGCTGCATGCATGAAGTTGCTGACCTGACAACACAGAAAGACTTTGAGGAGCGCTGTTCGGGAATGAAAAGCTATTTGATGGCTGTATGGGAATAAAGCAACTCGGAAAGGAGGCTCCATATGAATGTGACTATATTCTTCACAAGGGAATGTAATCTGAAGTGCAGCTATTGTTACGAAGGAGAGAAATTCTCACGTCATATGTCTCTGGAATTACTACAGCCGATAGTAAGCTTCTTGCAGGACCATATGAAGCGTACGGGAAGTAATAGGTTAAATATCGTTACACATGGTGGCGAACCCATGCTGGCCTTTCCGCAAATTCAGGAATTTGTACAACAATTAAAACTACTGATTCCTGTTGCTAAATTCTTTATCACCACTAATGGAACGATAATGAATGAGACAATGCTTGGCTTCTTGTCTGAGGAATATGAGGATGTCTCGATCAGCATTGATGGAACGCAAGCTGCCCATGATATGCATCGGGTGTTCTCTAATCAAAGGGGTTCCTATGATAGGGTAAGGGAAAACTCATTGCGTTTGTTGGAACGAAGGCCTGATACGATTGCTCGCATGACAGTCACTAGTGCTAATGTTAGGCACCTATACCAGGGTGTTGTAGAGCTAAGTCAGATGGGATTCCAAAATATATTGCCCGTTCCGGATGAAGGTGACTCAGGATGGAACGAAGATACCATGAAGCTGCTTCTGGAGGAATGTAAGCGAATTACCACTTATCTACATAACCACAAGACTAGCATATCACTTGATGTTGGCTTCATAAACGATGCACCCAATAAAACGAAGAATAGTGCTTGTGACGGTGGAACTGGTACTTTAACCATAGACACTGACGGAAAGCTTTATCCGTGTACCTTTGCAAATGGAATTGAAGAGTTTTGCATAGGAGATATTTTTGAGGGTATTCATGCATCAAGGCTGGCTGCAATCCACGCTGAGGATGACCGGGTCATTGAAGTGTGTGAGGGTTGCCAAAGATATGAGTATTGCACTACCACCCGTTGCAAGATTATTAACAAGGTTAGAACAGGTGATTACAATGTGCCAACTGCGACACGGTGCTGTCTGGAGCATCTGTCCATAAAATCTGCAATGTTTGCCGCTGATTTGGTAGAGCAGCATTAGATTCGTTAGTAGAATAAATCCCACATTGCTTGATACTGCTCCAATAATACAGCCGATAGGGAGATGAAGACGATGAAGGTTACCAAGATTACAAGTAAAATCAGTATTTCTTCTAACGTAGAGGCTCAAGGTTGTAAGGATGACTGTGAAGTTAAAGTATGGGCAGGGAAAACTGAATCAGGTGGAAGCGCAGCGGGCTGCTGGTACACATATCAATACACACCACGCTGGAATCCTTGGGGCTAATTATGAATCTAATTAATGAAAGGGGATTAATACATGTTAACTATTCAAAAAATTAAAAATCCTATTGCAATTAAGCAATGCAATGTCCAAGGGCAATCGTGTGATGATGATTGTGTGGAGCACGACAAGTTCGTTGGTAAGTCCAACGGAAACACCAAGGGTTGTGTGAAATATGATACCATCTACACACCCAAAGACAGTTGGTTCTGGTAATATATAAATTTTATTGAATATGTGGGATTTATTTTATTATATATAGCCACTATGGGGTTTTGCCCCGTAGTGGTTTAACCATTTTGCTTAACATGGGAGTCTGTTAATATGGGGCCTATTGTAGTAGTTATAGATTCAGGAATACGAGCAGAGCTAGTAGGGGAATCATTGATCAGCCATCGTTCACTGCGCCATCAGACGCTTCAGGATCGATCTGGACATGGAACAGCCTGCGCGTGGGTGATTAAGCACATCTGTCCGAGTGTAAAACTGATATCCCTTGGAATTTTAGATGAACATGGTATGGCGGATGCAGCATTGTTGGAACAAGCACTGCGCCATTGCTTGTCTCTGGATTGTCACATCATTAATATGAGTCTGTCATTACTGGATGCGGATCATCAATCCATTCAGCAGATATGCGATGAGTTAGTTCAGCAAAACAAAGTAGTGATCGCATCTGTAAGAAATCGACATGTTACCAGCGAGCCAGCTAATTTCGAGTCGGTGGTTGGAGTAAGGGGAGCGTTGTTATCAGCCCCGGATGAGTATTGGTTTAATGTAAGCAAGTCGATCCAACTGGTAACAGATATGACTCCCGTATTCACAGCACCAGAATTGGGCAGATACTTTGTGTTCTCTGGAAATAGTAAAGCAACCGCTGTAGCTACCGGTCTTGTAGCGGAATTATTCAGGTTATGGCCATCCTTGAGAATGCCGCAACTCTTGGAACAATTCTCAAGACATGCATGCCGTAATGATTGGAAAGAACAAGATCTTCAATTGGACCTGTCTTTATATAAGAGCCCGAGTGTTGATTGTTACTTGAGAGGGGATGCCATCAAATCGATAGCTAGTGCGATATCCAGAGTAACTGGAAGATTAGAAGAAAACTCTCTTAAGCCGAATGATAATTTATATGAAAAAGGGATTTTAAGTCCTGAAATTATCATTCCCTTATTGCAGGAGTTAAGCAAGGAATTTCAATGTCAGATCAGTCTCAGGAATGTTACGCCTTTGTCGCTTCAATCCGTGGCTAGTATTTATGACACACTAAGAGGTGTTGACCATAAAACAGTTTAAGATGCTAGCAATGATTTGGGGTTATTCCAAAGGAGTACGCAAATACTATTTTCCCATTGGATTTTGTCTTTTGCTGAGCACCATTGAGTCTTTGCTAACCCCTTATTTTATTTCTCTAATTATTGATCAGGCAATAGCCAATAGGGATTTGCGAATGCTGGTAACCTATATCGTTGTTATTGTGGCTATCAGCATTGTTGGGTGTCTGACGATCATCATTTCACAGTATCTTAGTGTAAAACTTGAGAGGAAAATAACGCTTCGAATACGTCAAGAGTGCCTGGATCATATTTATACACAATCTGGAGACTTTTATACCAAGGCAGATAGCAGTGATCTGTTAACCCTTCTGCTTCAGGATGTAGACAATATCTCGGATATACTATCCCGGCAGATGCTGACCTTGATATTTCATATCGTCAAGGTCATAGGTGTGCTTTTTTTCATTTTTCAGATGCAGAGTCGCATGTCTATGGTAATTATCATTCTTGTATTACTTATGATTTATTTGCAAAAATCATCTAACTCCAAGATTGAAAAGGCCACCCTGCAAAGCAGGGATTCCGTGATAAGTCTGCAAAGTTCGCTTCAGGAACTAATGATGCACTTGATGAATTTTGTCCAAAGTGGATTGATCCCTTTTCAAAAACAGAAAATTTCAAAAAATGAGCATAATTTCACTACTGCCAAAATCAACGCAGTGCTAGCAATGACCCGTTACCAGTCACTAACCAGCTTGATTAGCTCCATCATGACTGTCACGATTATGGGCTGGGGTGGCTTCAACGTCATCTCAAGGTTTATGACCATCGGAGAACTGTTCAGCTTTCAAATCTATGCGCAGCGTTTAATCTCTCCAATCATGGGGATTTCGAATATAAGCGCGGAGCTTGCTTCTAGCTCTATTTCATGGGACAGACTTCAAGGTGTACTGACGGAGACCTCCTCTGTTCGGGATGATGGTGATATCAGGGAGCCTATTCAAGGTCGTATTGAATTTGTAGATGTGAGCTTCGGTTACAACCAGTCCAATGTTCTGTCAGACGCCACTTTTACGATACAGCAGGGGAGCATTCACGCGATTGTGGGTCCGAGTGGAGCGGGGAAAACAACGATTATCCACCTTCTTTATCGGCTTTGGGAGCCGCATAGTGGTGCAATTCTACTGGATGGCCGACCCATTGCTGAATATGCTTTGGATGGATTAAGAGAGCAAATCAGTATTGTCAGCCAACATATTTTTCTACTTAATGACACGATCTATAATAACATTGTTTTGGGGAAAGAGAATGTGCGTGAAGATGAAGTGGAGCGAGTGCTGAGAGCAGCCAATCTTTATGAACTGATTCATGGCTTAGAGGAGGGTTGGAATACGATGATCGGGGAAAACGGCATACGCTTGTCTGGAGGTGAGAAGCAGCGTTTGGCCATTGCTAGAGCGATGTTCAAGAATGCTCCAATCATGATCTTTGACGAGGCTACTTCTATGCTCGACTACAACACTGAATCTGAAATTACGGAGACCATCTTATCTTTGTTTGCCAATAAAACCGTTATTATGATTGCACATCGACTATCTTCTATAAAGAATGCTGACATGATCTCTGTGTTGAAGGATGGACAGGCCATCGAGCATGGAACACACCAGCAATTAATCCGAGGAGAATCATTTTACCATCAGTTATATACCCATTCTTAAAACAAACACAAAAGAGGAAACAGAGGGATAGCAAATGAATGTATTAGAAGCTAAAGACCTGAAAAAACATTATGGACAAGGATCTAATCAGGTAAGGGCTCTGGACGGAGTGAGCCTGAACGTACAGAAGGGTGAATTTGTAGCCATTGTGGGTACGTCGGGTAGTGGGAAGTCTACATTGCTGAATATGCTGGGTGGCCTCGATTATCCGACTTCGGGTACGGTGATGATTCACGGCAAAGATCTATCCACATTGAAGAATGATGATCTCACTATCTTTAGACGTAGGAATATAGGCTTTATTTTTCAAAATTATAATTTGATGCCTGTATTGAATGTGTATGAAAATATTGTATTGCCTGTAGAGCTTGATGGGCGAAAAGTGGATCGTGAGTTCGTCTCCAGCGTTGCTGAAGTGCTTGGCTTAACAGATAAGATGAATTATTTGCCTAACAATCTGTCAGGGGGACAGCAGCAGCGTGTGGCTATTGCACGAGCATTGGTCATGAAGCCGGCTATCATCCTTGCAGATGAGCCAACAGGAAATCTGGATAGTCGTACTAGCGACGAAGTCGTTACATTATTGGAGCGAATGAGCAGGCAGTTCGAGCAGACGATGATTATGATCACCCATAATCAAGATATCTCATTGCGGGCGGACCGTATGATCCGAATTGAGGATGGAAGAATTCTTGATCAGGAGATAGTGAGATGAATCGTAATTATTCATCAAGGCTTATACGGCAAGTTGCTCGTCAGTACTTTAAGGCGAACAACACTCGAAATCTAATATTGGCATGTGCCATAATCCTCACCACTATCTTGATTACAGTGTCCTGTAGCACGTACTATGGTTATCTGAAAATGGCGAAAAACCAGGAATTGAAGGAACTGGGGACTACGGCCAATATCATAGTGAGCCGTCCAACAGTCCAACAGTTGGAAAAGATGCGTCAACTAGACATCATACAGCCTGAAATGAATATTCAGACGAAGCTCGGATCACTGGTTAATAATCAGGGACAGGCAGGTATTGATATTCAGATGATAACCACGTCCCGGTGGGAGGAATTCAACAGACCATTAGTAGATGAGCAGCAGGGCAATTATCCTGTTCATACAAATGATATTATGATGTCCTCATGGCTCCTTAACAGATTGGGATATGATAATCCTCATATTGGAATGGAAGTCTCATTATCAATCGCATTACATGATCCATCGCAACAAGCTGCACTGGTTGAGAGACAGTCCTTCACTTTATCGGGATATTACGAGAATAAGTCCCACAGCCGATCTGCAAATCAGCAAGTAGTTTATTTATCAGAATCATTTTTGCAAGAGCATCCTCAGGAAACCCCCAATCTTGTTGAGCTCTTGCTCGTAAGTACAGCCAATTATGAGCAAAAAATTAACCAAATCCAGAATGCTCTGGCATTGAATAATGATCAGGAATTAATGCAGGTGTATGATGGTCAATTGAATATCAATCCTCAGAACATAAGTGTCGCGCTGCTAATCATGTTGTTCTTTATACTGAACGGTTACCTCATTATATACAATGTAGCCTACATCTCTGTCTCTCAAGATGTGCAGTTCTATGGGCTTCTTAAGTTACTTGGAGCTACCACTATGCAGATTAAGCGGATCATGTATTACAGTGTTGCAAGGGTAGCGGCTCTGGCTCTGCCTGTTGGAATGTTTATTGGCTGGGGATTGTCTCTGTATATTGCGCCACTGGCCCTCTCATCCCTGAATGGGTTAACAGCGCTGGATCATGAAGTGAATATCTGGGTGTTGCTTCTGGCGATGGCTGTCTCGGTATTCACACTGTGGCTTAGTTACTTGAAGCCTGTAAAAGTGGCTGCCCAAACATCACCGATTCTAGCCTCAAAGCACGTAGAAATGGCAGGTAGTAACTCTCGGATGAGGAGGAAAACAAGCGTTAAAGCTATTCATATGGCCCTTAACAATGTATTACGCCACAAAAAGAGGCTGCTGATTGTAATAATGACACTATTTCTGAGCAGCACAGTACTTTTGTCTTTGTCTACATTTTTGAGGTCTTTTAGTGTAGAGGAGTATATTAATGCAGAGATCAAGTACGATATAGCTTTATACAACCAAATGAGCCGGGCAAGCTTTTCATCTATAGAAGAGCAGCATTTTACGCCTGAATTAATGGATTCAATCCAAGAAATTCGTGGAATACAGGAGATTAGAAGAACAATAGTAATTCCGGTCTATCAGCAATATTCTGATGCTAATTATAGTGAATGGCTCAGGATTGCAAATGAATTCCGATTGGGCACCAAACAGCGCATAATCGAAAAATCTCAATATGAACATGATCCCAAAACCAACTTTTGGGGCTTATTAATAGGCATTGATAATGAAGTGTTGGAGGAGTACAACCGGACAGCCAAGACACCTATTCAAGTCCGTGATTTTGCCGAGGGCAGGATTGCGCTTGTAACAGATATCAACGGAAGTGGAATTCCGGTTGGTGCAGAGATTCCTTTTAATACTATAGATGATGACCAGAGCTTCCAGATTAAAGTTGGAGGTCAGATGACTCTGGAGCGGGATTCCATGAACAGCGGTGCTGCACCTTGGTTAATTGTATCCAATGACGTCATTAATCGCTATGCAGCAGACCCGGTCATTTATTCGGTAAAGATCAACGCTAAAGAAGGGCAGCAGCAGGAGGTACTTGATCAGATCATACAGCTTACACAACAGGACAGCAGCTTAGCGCGCACTTCAAAGCTGGAGCAGTCCCAAGCTTTTGCTGATTTGAAGCGCTCATTTCTGTCTATAGCGACAGTGACGATTGTTATATTAAGTAGCATCGGTATCTTGAACTTTTTCAATACGATGTTGGTGAGTGTTGTCTCCAGAAAAAATGAATTTGCAATCTTGTCTTCTATAGGAGGAACCGAGAAGCAGATCAAGCGCATGATTGCTCTTGAGGGAGTCTGGGTGGCGGTGCTTTCCATTCTTTTGACGCTTTCTTTGGGGAGTTGCTTCTCCTATTTTATGTTCAGCTTATTACGGGGCCAGTTAGGATATGGGACCTTTTATTATCCTACAGGGACATTACTGCTCTACATGGGGGGCATTCTACTAATTTGTGCGGCCGCTCCGACAGGGATTTACAAGTTCATAGCCCGTCCTAGTGTGATTGAGCAACTTCGATATGCTGGAAAATAATTAAGAGAAGGTGAAACACCTTGAAGCAATATAATAAAAGAATAGTAAAAAAGCTCGCCTGGAGTTCTTTTCGGACTGGCAAACATTATGTATCGATTCTATCCATCGCTTTAGCGGCCTTAATGTTCACAAGTGTATTTACTATTGTAGGAAGTTTACTGGATTCTATGAAGGACAATCAAATGCGTATTTCAGGCAGCTACGCGCATGGTGGATTTCATCAGATGTCCATGCCAGAGTATGAAAGAGTCGCTGCTGACCCGGCATTAAAGGATATTGCGTATTCCATTCTGATTGGTGATGCAAGCGGGGATGCCTTCAAAGAATTGCCAACGGAAATACGTTATGCTCAAGACAACTACGCGAAATGGTCCTACAGCTACCCACAGGAAGGTAGAATGCCGAGTGAGAAAAATGAGGTTGCAATCAGTTCTCTCGTACTGGATAGACTGGGGCTAACACGAGAATTAGGGCAACAAGTGAACCTCACTTTCAAAACAGATAAAACTATGATTGATGAAGAGTTTACACTGGTCGGAATTTGGGAAGGGAACCCATTGGCCTGGCGTCAAAATATGTGGGTTGCTAAGGAATACTCGGATGCTGTGGCTCCACCTGCTATGGAACTGTGGAATAACCGGGCTGATGTGTATTCAGGCTATATGGATAGTCAGTTCTGGTTTACGGCAAGTTGGAACCTGGAGCAACAGGCTGAGGAGATGGCTTCACGGCATTCATTTGATGGACAAATCACGACCAATTCCTCAGCAGAAATGCTGAGCACAGACTCACAAATCATGTTGCTCACAATACTCATTATTTTAATTATTCTGTTAGCGGGTTATTTAATTATTTACAATGTATTCTATATCAGTGTTGCCCAAGATATTCAGTCATATGGACTATTAAAAATGTTAGGAAGCACCAAAAGGCAGATTAGAGCAATTGTTCGATATAAAGCCTTATTATTGTCGAGTGTAGGGATACCGCTCGGTCTTATATTAGGATGGGCTGTAGGGCGTATGCTGGTACCTTTTATCGTACGGATTTGGGGAGAAGATGTGCGCACTGTTATCAGTATACATCCATATATTTTTGTTGCTGGTGCTTTATTCAGTTTAATGACGGTGTATTTGAGTTGTTCCGGTCCTGCTAAGACTGCAGCCAGTGTGTCTCCGGTTGAGGCCGTGAAATTTAATGAGGTACAGAGATTCAAACCATCGACTCCGAGGCGTAGTGCTCGCAACTTATCTCCATTGCGCCTCGCTGTGGCTAATTTGTCGAGGAGCCGCCGCAAGTTGGTTATGGTAACTCTATCATTCGCTCTGAGTCTGCTCTTACTTAATACTACATACAACTTTGTGAGTTCATTCAGTTTTGATAAGTTCATAGCTTTTCAGACGGTTGCTGACTTCACAGTAGCAGATGCATCTATCATCCATAATTCTCCACCATTTAATACCTCCGGGATTAGTCCCTCATTTATTGAACATGTGCATAGGTTAGATGGATTGGAGGACAGCGGAAGTATTTATGTCCTGCCTACAGTACAGAATTTAAGTGCTCAAGCAATGTCGAGATTAGAAACGATTGCTGAGCTGATGGAGGAAAAGCAACGGGATGACTTTAAAAGCTCGCAGGAAATGGTGAAAAAGTCATCAATGGTTAATATTTTTGGTCTTAGTGAGTGGCCTGCTCAGATGATTCAGTTATGGGAAGGGAGTCTTGATCAGCAGCGCTGGCAAAATGGGGAAGGGATCTATGTTACTTATAACACCAAGCTACTGGATGGACAACACAGCCTGTACGAGCCAGGCGATCAGATACAAGTAGAGTGGGAAGACGGAACAACGAAGGAATACGAGGTACTTGCTATCGTTAGCTTTCCGAAGGCGATTCATTCTGCATCCTATTATAATATCGGACTTGAGTACGTGCTTCCATCAGGCGAGTTATTAGCACATTCGAATTCTTTGCAGCCGATGTATTCTATTTTCAATATTGATGATCAGTATTTGGATTCCACGGAGCAGTGGCTTCAGACATATACAGCAAATACCGAACAAAGTATAGATTACTTTTCCAAAAATACTTCTCGGGGTACCTTTCAGAACCTGATTTTCATGTATGAAGTAATCGGAGGGGCCCTTTGTGTTCTTCTTGCAATTATAGGATTAGTGAATTTTATGAACTCAATGCTGAGTACGATTCGATCAAGAAGAAGAGAGCTTGCTGTATTGCAATCCATTGCTATGACAGATCGGCAGGTGAAAAGGATGCTGATCTATGAAGGGATAAGCTATGCTGTCTTAGCCCTGTTGATGTCCATCCTATTGTCGTATGTGGCAGGAGTGACATTAGTACCCACTTTGGGAGCAGAAATGGAATTCTTTACTCCTCATTTTTCACTGATGCCAGTTGCAATAAGCTCGATTCCTCTCGTACTAATTGCTACTCTGGTACCTATACTATGCTACCGCAATGTATCCAAGCAGAGTATTGTTGAACGATTGCGGGTGTGGGATTAAGTAAGTCAGGTCTTACATTGGAGCTGTTCCTGCTGTAAGATGCGTGAGGAGCAGCCCCAATGCTAGATAAGCTATATAATATGTGGATAAAAGACAGTAGCTACAGCAATTTCAAGACCTTCAAGGCTAATGATATGGCCTCCTGGCTGCTTACATGAGCCGCTTCCACCTGTGCTCGTCCCTTAATCTCCACAATGCCTTCCCCTGCTCGTTTGCCAACTGTGATGCGGACGGGAATTCCGATGAGATCGGCATCCTTAAATTTGACGCCCGGTCGCTCGTCCCTGTCGTCCAATAGAACCTCCAGACCCTGCTGTTGTAGCTGCTGGTACAATTCTGCGGCTAGCTCTTGCTGTGCGTGATCAGCGCCAGAGACAGGGATAATGTGCACCTGAAAAGGGGCAATGCTTACAGGCCAGATAATTCCATGCTCATCATGGCTTTGCTCTACTACGGCGGATAAAATTCGTGAGACGCCAATGCCGTAGCATCCCATGATAAATGGTTGTTCTTTCCCTGTTGTATCCAGATAGCGGGCCCCGAGTTGTTCGCTGTATTTGGTTCCTAGCTTGAAGACGTGTCCGATCTCAATTCCTTTATCAAATTCAAGAGCTTCACCGCAATGTGGGCATCGATCTCCTTCGTGCACATTACGCAGATCATGCACGCGATCAAGAGCAAAGTCTCGCCCAGGCACTACATGAGCATAGTGATAATCCACGGTATTAGCCCCGGCTATGGCTTGACTCAACAAGGCGACTTCATGGTCTACAAGCAAGGGGAGATTCAGTCCCACAGGGCCAGCAAATCCGATGGGTATCCCAGTTGTGGCATTCAGCTGAGTGTGCTCAGCCAGCTCCAGCTCATGGCAATTCAGTACACTTTTCAACTTCAGCTCATTCACTTCATGATCGCCGCGGATCAGCACAGCTATGTATTGCTGGTCAGCTTTGTAAATTAACGTTTTGATGATTAGCTGAGGAGCTACACCTGTGAATGCTGTCAATTCAGCAATCGACTTGATACCTGGGGTATGCATGCGCGCTATGGCCTCCACCTGATTAGCTGTCGGATTACTTGCAGGCTCGTCAGAAGCAACATGGATGGATTCTCCCAACCCTTCCGGCCTTTCCGCTTGTTGGCTGCTTGCAGTGGCCTTCTCCAGATTGGCTGCATAGTCACAGGAGGAGCAGGACACAATCGTATCTTCCCCGATCTTGGCGAGCGCCATGAATTCATGAGTCTCGCCCTCGCCACCAATCGTACCGGCATCCGCTTCGACGGCTCGGAAGTTCAAGCCAAGCCGTTCGAAAATGTGAGTATACGCCTTATACATCCTCCAGTAGGATTCATTAAGACTCTCCCAATCAGCGTCAAAGGAATAAGCATCCTTCATCATGAATTCCCGGCCCCGCATGAGTCCAAAGCGTGGTCTGCGCTCATCACGGAATTTAGTCTGAATCTGATACAAGATGACAGGTAATTTACGATAGGAGGATATTTCGTCCGCGGCCAGGACGGTCACGACTTCTTCGTGTGTAGGTCCGAGTGCAAATTCACGCTGATGACGATCCTGAAGCCGCATAAGCTCCGGTCCATAATCTCCATATCTACCAGAGCTGTGCCACAGCTCCGCAGGCTGCAGGGCCGGCATTAGAATCTCCTGAGCTCCCGCTGCATCCATTTCCTGTCTGATAATCTGAGCGACTTTATGTAGCACCCTGAGCCCAAGGGGCAGATAGGTGTATATTCCTGCTGCGACTTGTCTGATCAATCCAGCTCGTACAAGGAGCTGATGACTCATAACCTCGGCTTCAGTAGGAGCTTCTCTAAGAGTAGGAATAAGAAGATGCTGCTGGCGCAAAACGGATCACTCCTCGGATAGTTATGTATTCGTTTCGTCAATTGGAATATTCTAGATGAAGAATTACATCTATTAAAGCATATTTCATTCCTGCTTCAAAGGAAGATTCTCGCATCGGCAAGCTATGAGAGCACCGGATGTATTCCATTCTTGGACTTGATGAATCCCCCACTTATGCCAGCTTGAATAGTGGTGTTCTGCACCAGCCAGGCCGTGTACCGTCTGAAGTCCTGCGCGATCCCCGACCTGAGTCTAGGTTCAAAAACCGTCCACGGTCCGTTTTGAAAAATCGAAATTTTCTCTAGAATAAGGACATAAGGTTGAGACATACACAAGCAACCGGAACTGAACCCGTATCGTAAAGATACAATAAGGATGCATATCAAGAAAGGCGGTGATAAAGCAATGAGATGGAATAAAGGAAATAGTCTGGCGATTATACTGATTGTCGTAGGTTCCCTGATGTTGCTGAGCAGCTTCACCCCTGTGTTTGGACATCTGGTAAGAGAATTGATGGGATATCTAATCCCAGTAGCGATGGTTGCACTTGGCTACTACGGCGTGAAGAGAGGCAATACCGTAGCAGGTTGGATAATTCTGATCATCGGTCTGCTGATTCTACTCGGCAAGCTGTCCTGGTTGATCGGGCCGCTGCTCGCAATCGCATTGATCTTCTTTGGAATTAACATGTTGAAGAATCGGCGCAGACATTACTGAGCCCAGTGAAAGGAGCATATGAGAATGAGTGTATTTCGTCGAATGCGGGACATTACGGTAGCTACCTTGAATGAAAATCTGGAGCAGAGCCAAGATCCCGTCCGTATGATCGATCAATTTCTATATAATACTCGCAAGGATATTGAGCAGGCTGAGCGCTTGCATCAGCAATATGCAGGCCATACCCGGCAAATGAAGCAGCAGATGGATCAGGCTGTGACGATGAAGCTCAAGCGAGAGGAGCAAGCCATGCTCGCTATCAAGGCAGAGGAGGAGCATGTAGCTAAGCTGGCCCTGCAGGAGAAGATTCTCTATGAAGAGAAGGCTGAGCAATACAGTGAGCTGTGGGAACAAAGCCGTGAATCACTTCGCGAATTGGAGCTGCAGCTGGAGGAGCTTCGCTCGGAATACCAGGCTGTATACAGCAAGCGCCAATATTATGTAGCACGGATGCAGACATTGAACCTGCAGCGGCAAATGAACGAACGGGCCAGTACATATGGCGGACGCAACGTACCGCGTATGTTCGACCGACTGGCTGACCGAATTGCGGATATGGAAGCTGAGACGTATTCCTTACGAGACCTGAGACGCTCAGACAATGCTTATTCGCAGGATGGACTCCGGCAGCCTTCGGTTCTGGAGCAGGAGCTCGCCCGACTGAAAGATAAACTGGGCAAGCAAGGAAAGGAGTAGAACGGGTATGAGTAAGTTGTACAGATCCACAACGGATCGAATGATTACCGGTATTGCCGGTGGATTGTCTAACGTATTCGGTATTGATTCCACATGGATTCGGATCTTGCTGGTGATCAGCATTTTCCTGACAAGCGGTCTTACGATTCTGATCTATTTGATCGCTGCTATGGTTATTCCGAAGGAACCCTACGGTCCGTATAACGGACTTGGCGGGATGAACTACCAGCAAGGGCCTAATTATAACCAGGGTGGATATAACGGTGGAGGATACGGACAATCCAATTCTTTTCACAAGCCGCCCCAATCCAACCAGCCGCCTTATTCTCAAGGAGGCAACCCGGATCTGGATTCGATGATGGAGGATATAGAGAAGAAGGCTATGAAGAAGGAAATAGAAGAACTGCGCAAAAAATTATCCAGCTACGAGAAGGGAGAACGTTAATTATGGGAATCTTTAAAAGAATGAAGGATATGACTAGAGCATCTGTGAATGATATTTTGGATAAAGTAGAAGACCCAATCGTTATGTTGAACCAATACCTGCGTGATATGGAATCTGAAATTCATGAGGCAGAGGTTACAGTGGCGAAGCAAATGGCTAGTGAGCGCCGCATGAAGCAGCGTCTGGAGGAAGCGGACAGAATGGCTGCTGAGCGTGAGCGCCAGGCTGAAGCAGCACTGCGTAATGGCCAGGAGGATGTAGCCCGCAAGCTGCTTGAGGAGAAGATCTACTTCAACCAAAAGCAGGATGAATTCCGCGAATTGCATCATCAGGCAGAAGAGCAAGTCAAAGACCTTGTACAGCAACTGCATGATATGAAGGACGAATTCTACAAAATGCGCAACAAGCGCAACGAGCTTGTATCCCGTGCCCAAATGGCTAATGCCAAGAAGCAAATGAACTCCATCAGCAGTGTTCATTCCATTGAGAGCGGAAGTGCTTCGCTCGGATTCCATCGCATGGAAGAGAAAATCATGCAGATGGAGGCGGAAGCAGATGTGATGCGTGCCCCATATCGCTCGAATGGTACGTACACCAACCCTGCTGAAGCAGAGCGTAATTTCAAGGTAGATGAGCAACTGGAGCAGCTGAGAAGCAAGCTGAACAAAACAGAGCAGCCTAAGACGGATTCCAAGGAATAACTATTCAGATCTACGTGCACTATGATATGCTGAAGCGAATGGGCCTGAGGCATTGAATGGAGAGAAGCCATGCGGGGCAGGTCCCCCGTAATGGCTTTTCTGTCGCAAAAGACCAAGGGATACTGCGAGATGAACAGGAGGTGCGGCATGCTTACACGAAATCGAATGATGGTGATTACGGTCCTGGTCGTGGGAATTCTTTTACTTACAGGTCGTTGGATGGGCTTCTTCACGATTGTCGCACTCTTGCTCATCTTGCTTGGTCTATACAAGCTGCACAAGGGAAAGATTAAGAAGGGTTATACCCTGATGGCCGTCGGCGGCGGTCTGATTGTATTGGATAATCTGCTGCTGGTATTCGGCTTGATTGCCATTTCGTTAGGAGTCTACTATTGGCGAAGTCGCAAGCTTCACCCCCAGGGGACGGCACTATTCAAGCAGAATTTCATGTCCAACTACCGCTGGGATGAGATTCCTTGGACCTTGCAGGATACGAGCGTGTGGCATGTTATTGGTGAAATGAAGGCAGACCTGTCTCTGGCATTGCCGGAGGAACGGGATACGGTCTTCTTCACACAGGGAGTGCTGGGTGATGTGGAGTTCAGGATTCCAGAATACTATGGTGTCGAGATTGAGGCCTTCGTCATGTTCGGACAGATTCAGCTTGGAAGAGATCGGGATGCAGGGGCACTCAACCGCGTATCCTGGAGATCACCGAACTATGATACATGCGAATTCAAAGTCAAGGTCATCGTGTCTTATGTTGTAGGCGATGTCCGTATTCATTTCATATAATACAGGAGGGGCCTAGATGAATGATCATAAAACATCGAACATGATTACTCGCAGTATGGGCGAAGGCATCCTCCTGTGTGTATTTTTAGGATCAGCCCTGCTATACATGCTGTATACATATGGTTATTTGGATTTATCCACGACATGGCGTGATCTGTTGAACCTCGCAGCTGCAATGCTTCTGCCGTTGATCGGGATTGGAGCCTGCTATGGCTTCTACCAGAGCTATCGTGTGAAGCGGAAGCTGGAGATGATGCGAGAGACGCTGCTCATGTGGGAGAAGGGGAGTCCCTCCCGTGAGCTGCCGGAGCTAGGACGGGATGAGATCGGCAGATTGGGAGAGCAGTTAGGACGGATCGCCCGTAAATGGGAGGAGCAGGTATCCTCGCTACAGCGCTTGTCTACCAATAATGCTCAATTGGCAGAGCAGGCAAGGGTATCAGCTATCGTAGAAGAGAGACAGCGTCTGGCACGCGAGCTGCACGATGCCGTCTCTCAGCAGCTATTCGCAATATCAATGACGGCTACAGCTGTGGGAAGGACATTGGACAAGGATTTTGACAAGGCCAAGCGCCAGGTTGCGTTGATCGAGGAAATGTCGGCCGTAGCGCAGTCTGAAATGCGTGCACTGCTGCTGCATTTGCGTCCTGTATATCTGGAGGGCAAGCATCTGGAGCAGGGACTTAGGGAGCTCGTGAAGGAATTGGAGCTCAAGGTGCCTATGGAGATCGATTTTGAGATGGATAGCAGTATCCGACTAATCAAGGGTGTCGAGAATCATCTGTTCCGTATTATTCAGGAGGCGATGTCCAACACACTGCGGCATGCCAAGGCTACGCGTATGGAGATCCGTATTCTGGAGCGGGAAGATGCCATACGGGTCATGATCCGGGACAATGGTATCGGGTTCGAGCTGGATGAGCGCAAGCAGGCTTCATATGGATTATCCACGATGCAGGAGCGAATTAGCGAGGTAGGAGGGGCCATCCAATTCGTGACAGCACCTGGCAAAGGAACTCGAATCGAGATGACTGTACCGGTGATGAATGAAGAGATCAAGGGAGGGAATGAGCATGTCCAATGAAGATGAAAATCCAATTCAGGTATTGCTGGTGGACGACCACGAGATGGTCCGGATCGGGCTGGCTGCTGTACTCGGGACCGAGGAAGGCATCGAAGTTGTAGGAGAGGCTGGCAGTGGTGAGGAAGGAATCCGTCTAGCGGAGGAGTATAAGCCTGATGTCATCCTGATGGATCTGGTCATGGATGGAATGGACGGCATAGAGACAACGCGACGGGTACTACAGATCTTGCCCCAGTGCAAGGTGATCGTGCTGACAAGCTACCTTGACGATGAGAGAATGTATCCAGTCATTGAAGCCGGTGCCTTCAGCTATTTGCTCAAGACCTCCCGTGCTGGAGAGATTGCTGACGCGATTCGTGCGGCATCCCGTGGACAGTCAGTATTGGAGTCCCAGGTAGCCTCCAAAATGATGGATCGTTTTCGTCAGCCCCAGGAGGCTGCCCCGGCACATGCTGATCTTACCGAGCGAGAGATGGAAGTACTGCGGCTGCTTGCTCAGGGGAAATCCAATCAGGACATTGCGGATGATCTGATCATCGGTGTGAAGACTGTTAAATTCCACATTACGAATCTGCTGTCCAAGCTGGGCGTAGAGGATCGGACACAGGCAGCCATTTATGCATACAAGAATGGTCTGGCGGAATGATAATAAGATGAAGCCAAAAACCGGAGGCATGGTGGTCTGCGGTTTTTTTTCATTCCATAAACAAATCTTATAGCCCGCAAGATAGCATCAAGAATGTGGAATATGCTACACTGTAGCCAATTACTTTTCACAATACATTAACAAGAAAAGGAAAGAATAAGCCATGGCTGATAACCGAAGAGAAGATACGATGCAAACACCAGGCGCGGTATTTTTTATTTTTGGGGCAACGGGAGATCTGGCTCGTCGCAAATTGTTTCCTGCAATATATAGTTTATACCGGGAGGGCAAGCTGGCAGAGAATTTTGCTGTTGTTGGCGTAGCACGTCGCCCCCGCAGTCCGGAGGAGTTCCGTAATGACCTCTACGAGTCCATTCAGGAGTTCTGCCGTTACAAGGCTAATAATGATGAACAGTGGCAGCAATTCGCCGAGCATTTTGAATATAAGTCGTTGGACATTAACAATGTTGATGGCTTCCGCGAGCTGCGCGAGCAGACAGAACGACTGGAATCGAAGTTCGATATTCCTGGCAATCGACTATTCTATCTGGCACTGGCGCCAGAGCTCTTCGGCAGCGTGTCGAACAGCCTTCAGCAAGGCGGTATGCTGGACGGAAGCGGCTGGAATCGCCTGGTTATCGAGAAGCCGTTCGGCTATAATCTCGAGTCTGCTCGCAAGCTGAATGAAGAGATCCGTCAGGTATTTGAGGAAGAGGAGATCTACCGGATCGATCATTATCTAGGTAAAGAAATGGTTCAGAACATTGAGGTTATCCGATTCGGGAATGCCTTCTTCGAGCCGCTCTGGAATAACAAGCATATCGCCAATATACAGATTACGCTAGGAGAGACAGTGGGTGTCGAGGAGCGTGGAGGCTACTACGACCATTCCGGTGCTTTGCGTGATATGGGGCAGAACCATATGCTGCAGATGCTGACCATGATCGCGATGGAGCCGCCAAGTCGCCTTCTGCCCGAGGACATTCGGGACGAGAAGGTCAAAGTGCTGCGTTCGCTGCGTTCCTTCGAATCAGCGGACGATGTGCGCAGCAATGTCGTGCGCGGACAATACACGGAGGGGACTCACCGTGGGCAGCAGCTGAAGGGATACCGTCAGGAGGACAAGGTTGATCCGGAATCCTCAACAGAGACGTATTTTGCAGCAAAAGTGTTCGTCGATAATTTTCGCTGGGCAGGGGTGCCCTTCTATCTGCGTACAGGCAAGCGTCTTCCCGTCAAGACCACCGAGGTTGTCGTCGAGTTCAAGAGCACCCCGAACAAGGTCTATCTGGGTCAGAAATATAACCTGGAGCCGAACCTGCTCGTTATTCGGGTAAATCCGATGGAGGGCATCTACATCAAGATCAATGCCAAGAAGCCAGGCTCGGAATCCGAGATTGAGCCATTGGCCATGGATTTCTGCCAAAGCTGTATGATCGGTATCAATTCTCCTGAGGCATATGAGCGTCTGCTGCATGACGCGGCCGAGGGCGACTCGACCTACTTCACCCGTTGGGATGAGGTGGCGACAGCCTGGTCCTATGTGGACCGCATTGCACAGGCATGGCAGGAGACGCCGGACAGTCTGGAGCATTACCCGGCAGGCTCATGGGGGCCTGAAGCAGCGAATGAACTGCTCCGCAAGGATGGACATCACTGGTGGCCTGTGAACGGTCAGGACGAGGATCGAGTCGTATGGCGCATGAGTTAATCAGGACAGGCACCGTTCGTGTCCAAGGCGCATAAGGTATTGCAGGTCTCTCGGGAGCGAGGGTACTTTTATCATCCTCATACGTTGTATACGTGTGGGGATGATTTGCGTTCGTTAGAGGATGATTTGTGCGGCGAATATGGTATAATAACTAGGATTTGCTTAAGTCCGTTATATAAATTAAATGAGAAAATTGGATATATTTCAGTGTGTAAAAAAGTCTGGATAAAGTGAGGCGTCGTCCCTTGTGAGTTGATAAGTGTATCAATATAGAAATTTTGAGAACTAAAAGCCGGATTAAGTGATAATACACAGCTTCCTCTTCGCAATGTATAGTTCAGCGCAGAGAGGGGATTCGTGCAAAATCAATGGAATGTAATTGTATTTATGTGATGAAGGGAACAGTGAAATGAGTAAAACAACTGAACATGTACTGCAACAGGAAGTCGACAAACGACGGACCTTTGCCATTATCTCTCACCCGGATGCGGGGAAGACGACACTCACGGAGAAGCTTCTTCTGTTCGGCGGCGCGATTCGTGAGGCGGGTAGTGTCAAGGCGCGTAAAGCAAGCAAGCATGCAACGAGTGACTGGATGGAGATCGAGAAGCAACGGGGGATCTCTGTAACCTCCTCCGTGATGCAATTCGACTATAATGGTCACAGGATTAACATTTTGGACACGCCAGGTCACCAGGACTTCAGTGAGGACACTTATCGGACACTGACAGCTGCGGATAGCGCAGTCATGTTGATTGACGTTGCGAAGGGTGTAGAGGCCCAGACGATCAAGCTATTCCAGGTATGTGCCAAGCGCGGGATTCCCATCTTCACCTTCATCAACAAGCTGGACCGTGAAGGACGCAGTCCCTTTGATCTGATGGAGGAGCTGGAGCAGGTATTGGGTATTCGCTCGGTACCGATGAACTGGCCAATTGGTATGGGACGTGAGCTATGTGGCGTATATGATCGTACATTGAATCAGGTTGAGCTGTTCCAGGGCGACGATCATTCCAAGATCAAGGTAGAGAAGGTTGATGGCTATAACGATCCTGTGATCCGCGAGATGGCAGGAGAGTTCCATCATGACCAGCTCTGTCAGGATCTTGAGCTGCTGGACATCGCGGGCGACCAATTTGATATGGAGAAGGTACAGCGCGGTGAGCTGACACCGGTCTTCTTTGGCAGTGCCATCAATAATTTTGGCGTACAGACCTTCCTGGAGAACTTTCTGAATCTTGCACCGAAGCCGGAGCCACGTCGCAGTACAGCTGGCTTGATCGAGCCAACGAATGAGAAATTCAGCGGGTATGTCTTCAAAATTCAGGCGAATATGAACCCAGCCCACCGGGATCGTGTAGCATTCCTGCGAATCGTGTCAGGGGTCTTCCAGCGCGGGATGAGCGTGAAGCATGTCCGCGCGGGCAAGGAAATCAAGCTCTCGCAGCCACAGCAATTTCTGGCACAGGACCGTGATATTGTGCAGGAGGCCTATCCTGGGGATATTATCGGGCTCTTCGATCCAGGCATCTTCCGTATCGGAGATTCGCTTAGTCAGGGCAGTGAGGTTGTCTTTGATGAGCTGCCGACGTTCTCGCCAGAGATTTTTGCCAAGGTGACGGTCAAGAACGCACTTAAGCATAAGCAATATCAGAAGGGAATCGATCAACTGACCGAGGAGGGTACCATTCAGGTGTTCAACACGGTAAGCTTTGACGATACGATTCTGGGCGTAGTAGGACAGCTGCAATTTGAGGTGTTCGAATATCGGATGAAGGGCGAATATGGCGTGGATGTACAGCTACAGCGCATGCCATTCCAATTTGCTCGCTGGATTGTGGATGATCAGATTGATCCAAGTAAATTCCGTATCAATTCTACGCTAGTGAAGGATAAAAAGGGGAATTACGTTGTGCTGTTCGAGAATGAATATGCTATGCGTACTGCAATGGAGAAAAATCCGAATGCGAAATTTCTGGAGACGGCTCCTTAAGGTAGCGTTGATGCTGCGGGCAAGAATGCGATACACATACACTTGAGATTGTTAAAAGTCCAAGTAGAACAAGCCGGCTGACTGTCTTCTGACAGTGCCGGCTTGTTCGTGTACTGTGAGCTACCAATCAGGAATCAGGATAGCTTCGGGGGCTGGACTCCCTGCAAATGGTGATGCAGGATATGCACCAGTTCCTGGCGCTGAGACGGGTTGATGTCCTTCCAAATCATCTCGAACACAGCACCAAGACCGGGCAGGGCAGCCTCTGGACCATCCACAGATCCCTCAATCATCTCGGTCAGGCCTTGCTCTGATTCACCATGCACTTTGTGAACGATAGCTTGTCGCAAATCGAGTGTAATGGGCATTGTGATCCTCCTGATAGGTTAGATTCAAGTACCTATTCCTAGTGTGGCCTGCCGGGCGGGATGGTATGCAAATAAGGATTCCAGGTATGCTATACTTAGGCATAGTATGAATGCAGGAGGCCAAACGACAAATGGCAAAAAAACAATATGCGATTATCGGCATGGGGCGGTTCGGCTCCAGCGTCGCATACGCGTTAAGCGAGATGGGCTACGATGTACTAGCGATCGATGCCAATGAACAGCGGGTACAGGAAGTCTCCGAAATGGTGACCCATGCCGTGTCGGCGGATTCAACGGATGAGGAAGCCTTGCGGGCGCTGGGGATTCGCAATTTTGATGTCGTCGTGGTAGCGATTGGTGAGGACATACAGGCCAGTATTTTGACGACACTGATTCTGAAGGATATGGGTGTACCCGTGCTTTTGGTCAAGGCGAAAAACGAGCTGCATGGCAAGGTGCTGCAAAAGATTGGTGCGGACAAGGTGATCTATCCGGAACGGGACATGGGACTACGGGTAGCCCATCATCTGACTTCGCCGAACATTCTGGACTATATTGAGCTGTCACAGGACTACAGCATATTCGAGATGCAGGCTCCGCGCTTCATGATTGGCAGAAATCTGAAGGAGCTGGATATCCGGGCCAAGTATGGTTGTAATGTACTGGGCATTCGGCATGAGCAGGAGATGAATATCTCTCCGCATCCAGAGGACCTGATTCAGACAGGGGATGTGCTGATCATCGTAGGGCACAAGAACGATCTTCTCCGACTGGAGCAGGCGTTCCCCGAGTAGATGAACAGGGCGCCATCTGAAGATTTGGTGTGAAGATACATTTGTGAAGGTGGAGAAAAGCGTAAGTTAGACATTATGGATTGTAAAAGGAATGTGGTCTATCTATGGATATTATTTCGCCAAGCAACTCGCGGGTCAAAGGCTGGGCCCAGTTGCTCGACAAGAAGCATCGCAGCAAGCAAGGCAAGTACCTGATCGAAGGCATTCATCTTGTGATGGAAGCTCTGCAGGCAAATGCGGATATTGAATGTGTGGCGTATGATCTGGAACGCGGTATTCCACGGGAATTGACGGGCTTAAGATCATCGCCCGATGCCCCGGAATGGATTGCGGTATCGGCAGCAGTGATCGCCAAATGCACAGAGGCCAAGACCCCACAGCCTGTATTCGCAGTCGTTCGCAAGGAGACTACGGCTGTGGACAGATTATGGGAGAAGCCGAATAGTATCGTTATTGTACTGGATGGGGTGCAGGACCCAGGGAATGTAGGGACGATTATTCGTAGTGCAGATGCGGCGGGAGCGACAGGTGTTGTCCTGGGGCAGGGCTGTGCTGATCTGTACAATCCGAAGACGATCCGCTCGACGATGGGCTCGATGTTCCATATCCCGGTCGTAGAGGGGGAGCTAACGGAGCTATTGCCAGAAGCCAAACGTCACGGGGCACAGATCATCTCTACAGCACTGGATGCCACGCATTCTTGCTACACGTATGATTTTCGCGGTCCGGTCTGGATGCTCATTGGTAGTGAGGGGCAAGGGGTATCTGCGGAGGCTACGGCTCTCGTCGATGAGTCCATTCGAATCCCGATGGTCGGTCAGGCAGAATCGCTGAATGCAGCTATGGCAGCCACGATCGTACTCTTTGAGGCGATGAGGCAGAGGGATTTTAACCAATAAATAATTCCTGTCTCTCTCCCAAATACCTATTCCTGAATAAAAATAACTGTCCCTGAATAAAAATGACTGTTCTTGAATAGAAAATGACTATCCAGAAATACTCGAAGACTGGGAAAAATGCAGCGTACCCAAGCGCACATTTCCCAGTCTTTTTCTCGCTTTTCCTTTTCCGCAAGCATTTCCCCAAGCCGAAATCCAAGCGCAGCCAGGCAGAATCCTTACGTTCTTTAGTGCATTTAATGACTATTCCACAATTTTAGCGCGATCCTTACCTTTGTCTGACTGACCTGCGTTTTTGGTAGCCCCTTCACGATCTTGCTGCATTTCCTCGATCGTTCTCACCTTGAGCCGGGCTGCCCCCTCGTAATGATGCGTCGGAATGAGATTACCTGCTGCTAGTCTTTGTTTAGATGCCGCAATAGCTTCTTTGTACTGTGGCAGCCACTGCTCTTGAGCAACAAGCATCTCGTCAACCATCTGCCAAATTTCCTTGGGATTACAGACTGCTCCCACGAGCGGGTCCATCATGAAGGCCTGACGAAGTAATTGGTCATTCCCATGCACTGCGGCCTCAACGGCCAGACGCTGAACTGAAATACTCACATTACACACGGCCGCCGGACCTAGAGGAAGATCACCGACTTGAGGTATGGAGATACCGTTGCGGTCAACATATCCTGGAACTTCAACTACAGCATCGTCAGGCAGATTAGGAATGATACCATTATTAATGGTATTAAAGTGTCCCCTGTATAATCGCCCAGTTTCAAGGCCTTCAATAATATAAGAACCATGTTCCTCCCCACGGTTGTCCGGTATGAAGCGCATGGCTTCATCGTTCATCCAGTTTGGGAAGTCTGTCTCGAACCAGTTACGTCCTTCTGTACATACGCGCAAGTACCCTCCGGTCTCTCCGTTAATCCAGCTGTCCAAATCAATCCATTCGGAGATTTCGTGTGAGCGTTTGCGATACCATGGTACGTATTCACTTAGGTGGCCATTTGATTCGGTACTGTAGTAGCCGAAACGGCGCAGCATATCGATGCGGACCTTCTCGGTACGACTGAATTCGGGGTGCTGCTCGAATGCTTCTAGCAACCCAGGTAACAGATCCTTACCATTATGAGTCGCTTTAATATACCAAGTCTGATGATTGATTCCAGCACATATGATATCAACATCTTTTTTCTCTAAATTATACACTTCTGCTATCTGGTGATGACCATGCTGAACACCATGACACAGTCCAATCGTACGTATGCCTCCATATTTATTACAGGCCCACGTCAGCATGGCCATCGGATTTGCGTAGTTGAGCAACAATACATCTGGAGCACCGTGCTTGCGAATATCCTTACAGATGTCCAACATCTCGGCAATGCCCCGCTGACCATACATGATGCCCCCAGCACATAAAGTATCTCCCACGCATTGGTCGACTCCATATTTAAGCGGAATATCCACATCCGTTGCAAAAGCTTCTAGACCGCCCACGCGTATTGTACATAGTACATATCTTGCATCCTTGAGGGCTTCTTGACGATTTAACGTAGCTTGAATGTTTATTTTCAGGCCATTTTCGTGAATGTCTCGCTGGCACAGTTGTGTCACCATGTCTAAATTGTGCTGATTAATGTCATGAAAAGCCACCTGAATATTACTGAATTCTGGAACAGCCAACAAGTCACTGAGTAATCCTCTCGTGAACCCAACACTGCCAGCCCCGATAAAAGCCACTTTAAAAGACATGTCTGATATCCTCTCCTCATACGAAGGTTTGCCTTCAATTGATAACTTCAATAATGAGGATATTTTAGCAGTGCTAGTCAGGTGAACGGTAACAAAATCCTGACGTAATTAGTTGACAGGTTGTCAAAAATTCTAACTTCTAATTGGTCTTATATGAGCTTCATGGATATTCTCATTTGTTATTACACATAAGATGTCTTGCTATCTGGGATACTGATGTCCCTCCCGATCCATGCTATTACGATATTCTACAGGAGTAAGTCCTGTATACTTTCTGAATAAACTATGGAAATATTGACGGCTACTTACACCCACATAATCAGACATTTCTGACACAGGTATGTCTGTATTCATTAAGAGCTTCTTGGCTTTTTCCATACGTAGCATTGTCAGGTAACTGGAGGGGGTCATACCTGTACTCTTACGAAAAATACGATATAGATAGCTTGGATGTAAATTGACGGCGGATGAAATACTTTTCATCTGAATGTTGCGGTCCATGTTCTGATACATAAATTCGATGCAGCGCTTAATGTACAATTCAGTCTGGTCTTGAGTAATACGGGTCTTCTCCTTATAAAGACGGGCAATTCGAACCAGCAGCTGAATGAACAAAGTCAGGACCATAATGCCTTGCTCATGGGAAGGTATCTTATAGCGCTCTCTAACCTGTGACGATTCCATGCTCTGTTGAGGGGAAGAGGTGAGGGGGACGACAACGGAATCTGGCAAGTGCACATTGTTATTCAGCAGTCCTCGTTGATCCAATTCTAGTACAAGGCTTTTCATAATGTGATATACCTCATCCTGATCGGGCAGTACCAAATAAGGCGAAGCGTCGTCAAGCAGACTAGCCACATCATCCTCTTCATGTGCAAGCTGACGGACGGATGGTTGGCCCGGTACTACAGGAGCGAAGCCAAACTCTACATTGAGTATTCGGCAAGAAGCATCAGCTTCCACAATCAGACGGTGAGGTATGCCAGCATTCAGCATAATGAATTGCCCTTTCGTTAGGCCGATTTGCTCCACTCTTCCATCTTTGTGGCGTACATCCACCCTGCACACACCAGAGATGATATACATGATTTCAGTTGAGTCGTGTTCATGATAGGGCATTCGATAGCTTCCCCACTGCTTGTAATAATAAGCGTAGAAATGAGGCCCGTAATTCGAAGTACGTAGTTCTTCAGCGTATAAGCTCCCTTTTCGATGGTGATCCACTGCTTCTCCTTTGCTCTTGTTTTTTTTCTATTGTAGCAGGCTTAACATATTTCATTCCAACCATTCTTCGTTAAGGATAGATTTAATCGCTGCGATTTTTTCTTCCCCCAATCTGAGAACAATTTGCTGTTCAAGTTCCAGTTTCATTTCTAACAATTGACGATTGTAGTCCCGACCTTTTTGTGTAATGGTTACATTCCGATCGCGCTGATTTTCTTTTGTGTCTGTCGTAGTAATCATATTCTGTGCCAGCAGGCCTTGAATGCTCTTATGAGTACCTTGGCGAGAAATATGAATGCGCCGACCGATCTCCGAAATGGACATAGGTTCCTGCCTTTCAAGAATAGACAGAATGTGGGTTTCAGTCTTGTTCAGACGATTTCCATCAAGCTCGCCAACAGCCTTTCTCAAGGCTAGATGTTTTTCACTAATAAGATCGATTAGGTTTAAATCTGGATAAATATTCTCCACTTGGTACTCGGAATATCTATTTACAATGTGCTGTTGTTGAACGGATTCTCCAATTCATTATTGTCGGTCCCTTGACTCGCTTTATTTTTATGAGTTTTTATCCACCGGCGGCTGTACCGATAATATAGCCCTCTGGTAATCTAGCAGCATGCATATTTATGGAATTCGTACTCATACTAGAGGAGACGCCGCTGGTTCCAACGAACTCATTTCATCATCTTAGAAGAACAGAGGGTTCCATATGAAGCTAATCCTCCATAATTGTCTCTTGCGCTCCGCCAGACGGTGTACATGGACACTAATGTTATGCATTCCCTTATTACTTACAGGCTGCTGGGAACGTCAGGAATTAAATGAGCTTGCTTTTGTACTCGGGGTAGGGATTGATAAGGTGGGCGATAAATACAACGTCTCTATGCAGGTGGTAGTACCTTCTGAGATTGCCGGGAAGTCCTCGGGATATAGTACACCTGTAGCGCTGTATCAGAGTACTGTGGATAACGTATATGATGCCTTAAGGGAATTCACCTTGATGAGCCCCAGACAGTCCTACCTGGGACATATTCGGGTGCTTGTGATCGGAGAGGAGCTGGCCAGGGAAGGAATTGCTCCTGTGCTGGACATATTCAAGCGAAGTCGGGAGCCGCGATCGGATTTCTATGTCATGGTAGCGCGTGACAGTCTCGCATCTGAGGTGCTCAGTGTGCTGACTCCTCTGGAGAAGATTCCGTCAGTCAAGCTCTTCAACTCGCTGTCTCGTTCCCATAAGGCCAGTGCCAAGACGACAACTGCCACGCTGGATGAGGTAATCAACGATTTGTTCTCACAAGGACTTAGTCCGGTGCTTACAGGAATACTTATGGACGGCAACGCACAGGAAGGAATGGAGCACTCGAATGTTCAAAGTGTCGAACCCCGGACGAAGATGCGATACCGGGGTGTCGCTATTTTTGAGAAGGACAAAATGAAGGGGTGGCTGGACGAAGAGGAGGCTGTGGGCCTAAATTATATAACAGACAAAGTCGTATCAAATACGGGATTTGTTCTGGGGACGGATGATCGTCCCATTGTGGTTGAGGCGTTAAACGCGAAAACGGAGCGCAAAGTTAAGATCATGAATGGTGTACCCAACATCTTCATTCATGTAAAGCTTCTAAGCAATGTAGAGGCAGAACCAAGCGAAATGGATATCGGCACTCCTCAAGCGATCAACTTTATAACCAAGGAAGCAGAGAACAAGCTCGTAAAATTGTTACGAACCTCCTGTACCCGCATTATATCCAAGTATAATATCGATGCAATGGGATTCGGGCATCTGATCTATCAACACAATCCAGAAGCTTGGTCCGAACTAAAGGGAAGGTACGGAGAACACTACCTGGATAAGATTCCGGTACACTTCTCAGCGAGTATCAGGATTAACCGAATTGGTACATTGGATAAGTCTTTTCTAAGTGAAGTGAAGAAATAAGAGAGGATAGCAGCTAAACCGATTGTAAAAGGTTACTGTATTCGCTACACAAAAAATTTACAAAAGAAATTTTAAAATTTGATTGCTTTTTGAGTTTCATTTTGATAGCATACAGAAGTGTGATTTGGAAAGCTAATATTCAAGGAAGCATGCTTCGCTCATTCGTGATGTGATTGAGTGCTGATATGCTCAAAATATATCTGGATCTTTCCAAGCAGATAATTGTTTTGACCACTTCTTGAGTACAGGAAGTTAAGGCCATACGGACAGCCGGGTCAAATGCCGATTGGCAACTTTTAGTTGCCTTATTGATTGAGTTAAAAGCTCAAATTTTATAAGTTGGTTACTTTACAACCAGTGCATCTGCACATCAACTTGTGAAACGGTCAATAAGAGTGATAAAGGCGAATTATTTGCTATATAGACTCTGATCCTACTCAAAGATATATTTTGAATATTAAGAAGAGCTTTCTGCCGTAATGTCGAATGACTGTTATGGCTGTGTATGTGCATGACCTCATGTCATGGACATGTTATGCTTCATTAATATTTGTATATATCTTAAGCAAGTGTTGTGCGCAAATGTTGCGTTTTGCACTTGCTTTTTTTGTTGTTTTTTTAGTGATAATTGTAAATTGGATATCTAATGTATCGACAGAAAATTACTTGGACTAAGGAGAGATGGACATGGGAAAAGCGCTTATTATCGGATGTGGCGGCGTTGCATCAGTAGCCATTCATAAATGCGTTCAAAACAGTGAGGTATTCGAGGAGATTTGTATCGCAAGTCGGACAAAATCGAAATGTGACGACCTGAAGGCAAAATTGGATGGCGGCAAAACCAAAATTACGACAGCGCAAGTCGACGCCAACAATGTAGACGAACTGATTGCTCTGATCGAAGATTTCAAGCCGGACATTGTGATGAACCTGGCTCTACCATATCAGGATTTGACAATCATGGACGCTTGCCTTGCGACCAAGACGAATTACATGGATACAGCCAACTATGAGCCGGAAGATACGGCAAAATTCGAATATAAATGGCAGTGGGAATACCGTGAACGCTTCAAGGAAGCTGGTATTACAGCACTGCTGGGTAGCGGATTCGATCCAGGTGTAACGGGTGTCTTCTCCGCGTATGCTCTGAAGCACCATTTTGACGAAATTGAATATATAGATATTCTGGACTGCAATGCAGGGGACCACGGCTATCCGTTCGCTACGAACTTTAACCCTGAGATCAACATTCGTGAAGTATCCGCTAACGGAAGATACTGGGAGAATGGCGAGTGGATTGAAACGGCACCAATGGAGATCAAGCGTGTGTATGACTTCCCTGAAGTCGGTGAGAAGGATATGTACCTGCTGTATCATGAGGAGCTGGAGTCCCTGGCTGTCAACATGCCAGGCTTGAAACGCATTCGTTTCTTCATGACCTTCGGCCAATCCTATCTGACTCACCTCAAGTGCCTGGAGAATGTAGGTATGACCTCCATTGAGCCGATCGAATTCGAAGGCAAGCAAATCATTCCGTTGCAATTCCTGAAGGCTGTACTGCCAGATCCATCTTCTCTCGGACCTCGTACGAAGGGCAAGACGAATATCGGCTGTATTTTCCGCGGTAAGAAGGATGGCAAGGATAAAACGTATTATGTGTACAATGTCTGCGATCATGAAGAATGCTACAAAGAAGTGGGCTCCCAGGCTGTGGCTTACACAACTGGCGTACCTGCGATGATCGGTGCGATGATGCTTATGACAGGGGCATGGGATGCCAAAGGCGTATACAACATTGAAGAGTTCAATCCAGATCCATTTATGGATGCGCTCAACAAATGGGGACTTCCGTGGAAGGAGAGCTTCGATCCGAAGCTAGTGGACTGATATGAAGTTTGAGGAATTGCCAACACCCTGCTATGTGGTAGACGAGGGACTGTTGGAGAAAAATCTGAAAATTCTACGCGGTGTCATGGAACGTACGGGCTGCAAGATCGTGCTGGCACAAAAAGCCTTCTCCATGACAACCATGTACCCGCTGATCGGTGAGTATCTGAGCGGTACAACGGCAAGCGGCCTGTATGAGGCGCGTCTAGGCTTCGAGGAGATGGGGAAGGAGAATCATATCTTCTCCCCGGCTTATCGTGAGGATGAGATTGATGAGATCATTGAGATCTGCGATCACATTATCTTCAACTCCTTTTCCCAATTGGAGCGCTTCAAGGATCGGGCACTGAAGGCGGGCAGAAGCATCGGACTGCGCATCAATCCGGAATGCTCCACTCAAGAAGGGCATGCGATCTATGATCCATGCTCTCCTGGCTCCCGCTTCGGCGTGACTCTGGAGCACTTCCGTCCGGAGCAGCTGGAGGGCGTAGAGGGTCTACATTTCCATACTCATTGCCAGCAGAACTCTGACGATCTGGAGACAACCCTGAATGCAGTCGAGGAGAAATTCGGTCCATGGCTCAGTCAAATGAAATGGATCAATTTCGGTGGCGGTCATCATATTACCAGAGAGGACTATGATATCGCACGCCTCGAGAAGTGCATCAAGCGTATGCAGGAAGTATACGGTCTGGAAGTATATCTGGAGCCTGGTGAAGCGATTGCTCTGAACGCAGGCTATCTGGTAACTACGGTGCTGGATACGCTGCAAAATGGTATTGATATCGCGGTACTGGATACGTCCGCATGCTGCCATATGCCGGATGTACTGGAGATGCCTTACCGCCCACCATTATTCGGATCTGGTGAAGTCGGTGAGAAGCCGCATTTGTATCGCCTCGGGGGACAGACTTGCTTGACTGGCGATATCATTGGCGACTATTCATTCGATCAACCACTGAAGAGTGGTGACCGTCTGACCTTCGGGGATATGGCGATCTATACGATGGTGAAGAATACGACATTCAATGGTATGGCATTGCCAGCTATTGCTGTACAACGCAAGGACGGAGATTGTGAAGTCGTACGCCAATTCGGTTATAATGATTTCAAGATGAGACTGGCTTAATCTGACCAAGTAGCAGACGTTGTATCTTCCTGATCATATACCGTTTCATAAGCTAGGGTACTGCAATGCAACCACGCACTAGTAACATAGATATGAATACGACAGGGGTGTCCTAACAGGGCGCCCCTTTTCGTCTATGCAATTATCATTCGACTTCCTATGCCGGCAATGCCCTCCTATTCTCGTACTCTGGAGCTGACCATGTAAAAATGTGTACTCTCCTTCATGCCTCTCAGCATGTAAGGCTGGACAAATGTACGTTAGACAACGATACTTTGAATGAGAAGGGATATAAGGGATATATACATAGAAGGTGAGTAGATGTATGATGCATACGCATGTGTTGATTTACAACGGATATGTAAGCTTCGAAATTATGCTGGCAACCTACCTGATGAAGACCAAGGGCAACATTGTCACGGTGGGCCTATCCAGAGAGACTGTGAGATCTTATGAGGATTTTGTGGTCATGCCGTCAATTAGCTTGGAGGAGATCAACGCCGCAGAGATTGAGCTTCTGATCATACCGGGAGGAGACACTAGCGCACTGCTAGAGCATACGCAGCTAGCAACTCTCGTTCAGGAGCTGGATGCTCAGGAGAAGTTCATTGCGGCCATCTGTTCAGCTACGGATCTGCTGCAGCATTATGGAGTGCTAGAGGGTAGGCATGTCGTAACCAATGCTTCTACCCATATCGACGATCTGGTCAGAGTGGATCGCAATCTAATTACAGCGAGAGCGAACGGATATGCGGACTTTGCTATTGAACTGGGGCGTATGCTGAATATTTACAAGGACGAGCCTGATCTGGAGGAGACCATTCAGTATTTCAAATATCATCGAAATGGATAGATTTACAATGCAAAAAAAGTAAACAGCAACAACCTAACTCTCTTGCATGTCAGGAGGGTCTTTTTGGCATGTGTATTCCACTATGTTAGCCGTATTAATGTCTTAGTTGTTACAATTTTGTAATCACACTGAGAATAAATGTAAATTGATGAAATCGGATTATGGAGGAATTTATGAAGGGTGATAAAGTAGGAGAGTGGCTAGAAAGGCTTATTGGGTTTGGCTTTTTCGTTAAATATATACGCAGTGGTTTTGAAAAAGTTGTGCTAATGCGAATAAAAAATAGTAATTTTTATTAAGATTGACAAGCTAATAGTAAATATATTAACATGTACATGGTTACAAAATATTAACTTATTCATTGCCGAATTTCATCATTGAAAACGGGGGAACCAGTGTGGGTGAATTATTCTCGTATACAGGGAGTATAGGGAACCTTTAACCGAATCCTTAAGCTAACTCCGTAGGCATCAAAGGAGGAACTACGTTCGTGAAAAAAGTCATCTTGTCCCTACTCGGAGCGGCTGTTCTTTTTACAGGTACTGCTACAAGTACATATGCCAGTGAAGCGAAATTGATTCAGGAGGTCTCCCAAGTGAAGGGAACCCCTTATAAATTTGGAGGAACCACTTCCTCCGGCTTCGATTGCTCAGGTTTTGTTAGATACGTATTTAACCAGTTCAATCTGAGTCTGCCGCGCACCTCGGCCCTTCAGGCTAAGCAAGGGGAGGTTGTTGCGAAGAGCAATCTGCGCCCAGGAGATCTGGTATTCTTCAACACGAACGGTCGCGGCATTTCCCATGCAGGTATATATGTAGGAAATAATAAGTTCGCACACTCCTCAAGCAGCAAAGGTGTGACGGTCAGCAAGCTGTCCGATTCTTATTACAGCAAACGCTATGTTACCGCGAGACGTGTAGTTAGCGAGACCAGCTATGAGAAAATGGTAGCCATGAACTAGGGCTTGTATAAATCGGCCACCATTAGCAAGCCACAATTAAATCGGCATTCTTCCGAGGCTCACAGCGAATACAGCTGTGGGTCTTTCTTTTGGATCTTCATCTCGACCAATTCTTCATTTGCTCTAATACAAAAGGGAATATTTGCCGATAAAGAGTAGAAGTGTGTGTTTATTTTTGCTTTCCGCAAAACTTAACTGTTGAGTAATTGCAGAGCAACAGAATCTATTTCACAGCGTATTATTTGGATGAAAGCTTGTGTCTGACGGGGATAGATCGTGGACGATCATTGGCTATGGTGCAACTGTGCAGATGAAATAGGTTCGAAAATAAGGATATTTAAAGGGTGGTATGATGAAGAAACAACGATTGAGAAAGATTGCAGCTTCGATATTATCGCTGACTCTTCTGGCGGGAGTGACTGAATTAGCGGTGCTGACACCGTCTCCAGGCTTCGCAGCCCCTGCGTCACAGGCTGAGGGACAAGCATGGAACGTGAGAGCTATGAATGTAGCTGAAGCCCTTTCAGATGGTCTAATTGGTACTGGTGTAGAAATTGCAATTTTGGATTCGGGTGCTTCAGTGCATGAGGATTTGAATTCTGCAGGAGGAGAAGATTTTACAGGTTCTCCATTCTCTATCACGGATCAAGTCGGAAGCGGGACACAAGTAGCGGGAGTCATTTCAGCACTTAGAAATAATAAGGGTGTTCTAGGTATTGCTCCTAATGCAAGATTTTATAGTGTGAAGGTTACGGATGATAGTGGAGCTACTAGTGTTGAAAATGTAGTTAAGGGGATTAACTGGGCGGTAACAAGAGGGGTAGATATCATTCACATCAGCCCAACCTTTAACTCAGACTCCACCGAGCTCTATGATGCAATAAAGAATGCAGCAGATAAAGGCATATTGATTGTGGCCGGGGCAGGTGATCAGGGAAATGCAGCCGGGACAGGAGATACTGTCTCTTATCCAGCCAAGTATGCTGAAGTTATTGCCGTTGCTTCTGTAAATAATCAGGAAATACGTGATACGACATCTGCTACAGGGAGTGCGGTAGAATTTGCAGCACCAGGAGTGAATGTTGAGACTACCAGTCGTACTGGGGATTATACAACAACAAATGGTACAGCAGTTGCAGCCGCACATGTAACAGGGATGCTGGCACTACTGAAGCAGCAGAACTCGAGCTATACAGCGTCACAATTACGCGATGAGTTACAAAAGTATGCAAAAGACTTGGGCACAACGGGAAGAGATAGCCAGTATGGTTATGGTCTTGTAGCATATAAGACACTGCCAAAACCGATAACTCCACAAGAGGTATTGAATCCCAGAGCTGAAGAAGTTACTACTACAACTGCAATTTTGAGATGGACAAATCCTGTTGATCAGGAGTTCCGTCATACAAACATTTATAGAAATGGTGTCAATGTCACACAAGAAGTATATGACGAATTTTATCGACTTACAGGTTTGTCAGAAAACACAGATTATACTTATCAATTAAAGACTGTGTACAATTCCAATGGGGCTTTGATTGAGTCAAACGGGGCATCTGTTACGTTTAGTACGTCCAAGGCAACTGATCCGACAAATCCGACAAATCCAACGGATCCAACAAATCCAACCGACCCGGTAGATACGACGCCACCTGGAAAAGTGACGAATCTGCGTGTTACCTCTAAAGGCCCGGATTTTCTGGAGATAGCCTATACTCAACCAGCGGATTCGGATTTCAAAGAATTTGTGATCTATGTAAATGATCAAGAGTATGGAAGAACCAATCTGAATAACATTAAGATTAGCTCTCTGCAGCCAAGCACAAGCTACAAGATTGAGGTTAGAGCTGCGGATACGAGCGGGAATATCTCAGTAGATAACGAAATTCTTACGGAAACAACATCCGCTACTGTAGATAATACACCTGTAAGCAATGTAACGAATCTGATCGTAACCGGCACCACAACCAATTCCCTGGCGATTAGCTGGACGAAGCCAGCTGATACAAACACGGCTGATGTGTATCTGAACGGCAACTATGTTCAGGAGGTAAGTGGTGAATCCTTTACCTTTACAGGCTTGATTCCATCTACAACGTATACATTGACTGTACGGTCCAAACGCGGATCTCAGATTGCGTCTGGTGCCAGCACTCAAGGAACAACGGCTGCAGATACCAGTCCGGTAGCGGATGTAACGAATCTGCGTGTCACTAGCACGGGTACCAATTCCCTTGCGATCGGCTGGACGAAGCCTGCCAACACAGATGCTGCAGATGTCTACCTGAACGGGAACTTGATCCAACAGCAGATTACAGGAGAATCGTTCACGTATACAGGCCTGAACCCATCTACGACTTACTCACTTATGGTGAAAGCGAAGCGTGGAAATCTGGTTGCGTCTGGTGCAAGTGTATCAGGTACGACTTCGGCATCCTCGAGCAATTCGGGATCAACGAACAATCGCGTGGAGGTCACGAACCTGTCTGTCTCCTACAGAGGTACAACCTCACTTGAGATTGAGTACAGAATTCCAAGTGCCATTAGCAGAGTCAAGATATACGTAGATGACAAGCTGGAAGGCAACACGACCAGATCTAATTATGAGATTAGCGGTCTTCGATCCGATCGGACTTATGATATTCGTGTTGCGACCGTTAATTCGAGTGGATATGAATCTCCAGGGGTAGAAATTACTGGCCGTACCAGAGCGTCTTCAAGCTCCAGTAGCTCGAGCAGTTCTAGCTCCAGCTCCAGAAACAGTCGGGACTTGGAACGGGCAACGAGCCGAGTGGAGCGGGCAGAAAGATCATTGAGCCAGACGGATTGGTACGATGCCAGAGATGCAGCAGAGGATCTGGAGAATGGCTTGAACAAGGATGCGTTGCTCTTGAGACTGGGCCGTATCCGTTATGAGGTATTCCCATCTGAGGTTACACAAGCTAGTAATCCAGCAGTGACATCGTCTACGTCACCTCGCAGAATCACGTTAACTATTGGTTCATCACAGGCTTCGATCGATAGCAGATCGGTGACAATTCCACAAAGCCCAATCGTACGCAATGGGGTAACCCTTGTTCCTCTGCGTTTCATTGGGGAAGCAACGGGTTCGATCGTGGATTACAGTGAGATCGACAAGAAGGTCACTGTGAATCAACTGGAAATGAAGCGTGAGATGTCACTCTGGATCGGCAATCGCCTTATCATGATTAAGGATAACGGTGTAATCAGCAATTATTCCTCGCAGATTCGCCAGGCTCCGATCATTATGAATGGCTATACGCTAGTGCCGCTGCGTGTAATCAACGAGGCTGCGGGCTACACAGTGAACTACGATGCAGCTACAAAGCGCATTACAATCAGTAGATAGGTAGCTGAGTAACAGTCAAAAGATAATTACGAGCAGAATATATGTGTATAGATACGAGAGGACGACCCAGAAGGGTCGTCTTTTTGTGTATTAGTTGGCTTTATCTGTCTGTGTCTGCTCTTTTTTCAAAGCTGGGCCCAGATCATCTCGTACGCTGTGCTTCCACATGGCTACCCCGGAGCGGTATGCAGCCCTGCCGTTAAGATGCCCGGCTACAGGTCCGGTAATGAAGACGAACACAATGCCAAGCAGCAGCTTAATGCTTAGATGGCCCATGAACAACAGGAAGTACAGAAAGGTCCCTCCGAGAACAAACAGTACGCCCAGTGTAGCACTCTTGGTTGCTGCATGAGAACGTAGGTACACGTCAGGCAACCGGATGAGCCCGAAGGCGCTGAGTACGCTAAGCAGCGCTCCGAACAGTATAATCCCTCCTACCAGCAGCTCAGCGATGAATCTCATCGTCTCCATCTTCCAGAACGTACCCCCTTTCTATATAACGCGCGAATGCGGCCGTCCCGATAAAGGTCAGAATCCCAATCAGGAGAATAATGTCCAGATAAGCCTCGGTACGCAGCAGCATGCACAGAATGGCAATCATGGACAGTATGCTGATGCCGATCGTATCCAATGCAGCAATTCGATCGGCAATCGACGGGCCTCTGAGCAAGCGGAACATACATCCCAATATCGCCAGTGCAATTAGAGACAGTGCCAGCAGTAGCATGATATCCATCATGAGCGAGTCACCTCCATAATGGCTTTCTCGAACGTATCGCGAATCTGTACAGTCAACTCGTTCACGTCACCGATGTCCATTGCGTGAATGTACAAGGTGCTGCCTTCTCGGGATACCTCCAGGGTCAGTGTTCCGGGTGTCAGGCAGATGAGACAGGATAGAAGTGTCACTTCCCAATCCGAGGTCAAGCGAGTCGGATAAGCGAATATGCCTGGGCGAATATCCAGCTTGGGCCTCAGCACCTGCCGGATCACCGTGAAGCTGGACACGAACAGCTCTCTATTGAAAATGTACAGCAGCTTTGCAATGGACAATAATTTTTTACCATAAAAAGAGTGAGGCAAGAAGCGCTGAAGCATGCCGATCAGCAATAGGCCAATCAGATAACCGATTACGAACTGCAGGAATGACCATTCGTTGTTCAGCAGCATCCAGACAAGACCGATGATGATATTTAGTAGAAGTTGATAGGCCATCTCCATTACTCCTTTAATACCGCTTCAATATATAGCTCTGGATGAGTGAGGACTTCACCAGCTTGGGAGACCCAGGTGTATATGCCCTCGGAGCCAAAACCCATCACGAGGATGAGAACCAATAGGCCAACAACCGGGATCATACTGGATGGTCGTTGCAAGGCTTGCGCAGAAGAACGCTCAACGAAAGACTCTACGGAAGAAGTCGTCTCGCCCCAAAAGGCACGTATGAATACCCGAACGAGGGAGTAGAGAACCGCGAAGCTCGAAGCTACTGCTATGCCAGTAAGGACGTAGAATTGAGCATGGTCAGCCCCTGCGTCCAGGCCGCCCCTTACGATTAATACCTTCCCTACAAAGCCGCTCAGCGGCGGAATGCCTACCAGTGCCAAGGCGGTCGTTAAGTAGATCCAGCCTATAATAGGCCATTTTTGAATCAATCCACCCATGTCTTGTAGGCGCTCTGAGCCAGTAGCCGAGATCATCATACCACCCAGCAGGAATAGCAGCGTCTTGGCTAACATGTCATGAATCAGATAGAATACGGAGCCATTCAGGGCATCTGGGCTGGAAATAGCGATGCCTGCTGCAATAAATCCGACACTGATAATGATATTGTAATTAAAGATCCGATGAATGTCGGAGTATGCGATAGCACCAATCGCTCCCAGAATCATGGTCAGTGCAGCCATCCAGCCAATCCATCCCTGCACAATGAAGGCATCATGGTAGAAGATCAGTGTGAATGTACGGATGATGGCATACAAGCCCACCTTCGTCAGCAGCGCGCCGAACAGAGCCCTTACGACTGTGGGAGGGGCACTATAGGAACCAGGCAGCCAGTAGAACAAGAACAGCCCTGCCTTCAGTGCGAAGACGATCAGCAGCAGCATGGCGACTACAGAGAGCATTCCGCCCTGGCCTACCTCCGCTACTCGCTGGGACAAATGTGCCATGTTCAAGGTCCCTGTAATCCCGTACAGATAGGCTACTGCGGCAACGAACAGCGTCGAGGACAAAATATTAATAAGAATGTACTTCAGCCCTTCCCGCAACTGACGTTTGCTTCCTCCCAGCCCTAGCAGGGCGTAGGACGAGATGAGCATCACCTCAAAGCAGACGAACAGATTGAACAGATCTCCGGTCAGGAAGGAGCCGCTGACGCCCGCAATCAGGAATTGAAAGAATGGGTAGAAGTAGTGCTGCTCCTTGTTCTCTCCAATAGTACCAAAGGCAAATATCAGACAGGCAATGCTGACAATGGCGGTCGTAAGTACAAGCAGCGCAGCCAGCATATCTGCTACGAAGACGATGCCATAGGGAGGTACCCAGCCGCCCATGAATAGAGTCTGAATGCCTGCTGATCGCACCTGATAGACCAGGATTATCGTACCTGCCAGGTTCACTAGTGCTCCAAGCAGACCAACAATTCGCTGCAAGCGAACTTGCTTGTGCATGAATAGCAGCGCAATCGCCGTGCATAAAGGAACGAGCAACGGGAGAATGACGAGATTGTTCATGCTTCCTCACCTTCCTCTCTCAGCTGCTCCACGTCGTCTGTGCCTAGCCGCTGATACGCCTTATAGGCCAGGACGAGGAAGAACGAGGTGACACCGAAGCTAATGACGATGGAGGTCAGGATCAGTGCCTGCGGCAACGGGTCAACATATGCGCGGGTACCGTCAGCCAGCAGAGGCGGTGCACCGTTTTTGAGCCGCGCCATTGTAAGCAGCAGGAGATGTACACCATGAGTCAGCAGAGAGGTACCCAAGATGATGCGCAGCAGACTTTTTGACAGGACCAGATACACGCCTGCCGCGAACAGGATCCCAATGGTTAGTGACATATATAGCTCCACAGTTACTCATCCCTCCCGATCGAGAAGATTATCGTCATGGTTACGCCAATGACAGTCAGATAGACACCCAGATCAAATAATACAGCAGTAGCCAGCTCGGTCTTGCCAAGTAGCGGAAGCTCGAAATAGCCGAAGGCATGACTAAGGAATGCTGCTCCGAACCCGAAGGAGCCCATGCCCGTCAGCAGGGCCACTAGCAGACCGAGGCCAATCAAGCTGCGAAAATCAAACGGAAGAATGCGTTGCATCGTCCTCATCCCGAAGCCCATGGTCAGCAGGATCAGCGCAGCTGCAGACATCAGTGCTCCGATGAATCCCCCGCCAGGTGCATTGTGACCTGCAAAGAACAGATATAGTGAGAAGGTCAATATAATGAAGATGACGAACTTGGATACGGTTCTAAGAATGACATCATTGCTTTTGGCAAAATACATACCTACAGAAGTCTCCCTCTCTGGTCGAGTCACGGAGCTGAGTCCTTCCGAGGGCTCCAGGCGCACCAAGGCGTAGATAGCCAATGAGGCAATGCCCAGCACTGTAATCTCCAGCAGCGTATCGAAGCCACGGAAGTCGACGAGGATGACATTGACTACATTTTTGCCTCCGGCGAGATTGTAGCTCTCCTGCAAATAATAACTGGCAATGCTATCGAACAGCGGACTGCCACTTACACCAAGGGCAATGATCGTCATGACAGTGCCGACTCCGAGCGAGATGACCAGGTTGGTCAGCTTGAAGGGGATTCGCAGCTTCTCCCGACGCAGCTTGGGCAAGTGATAGAAGCATAACAGGAACAATGTCACCGATACCGTCTCAATAATCATTTGCGTCAAGGCCAGATCGGGAGCCCGGAACAGGACAAAGAATAAGGTCACAATATATCCAGCTGCTCCTGTCAAAATGATCGCCATGAGGCGTGTAGGGGCCAAAATCGTCATCACGGCTGCCAGTACAAGCACGATCATCACAATGGCCTCATAGAACGAGATGGGTGCGTAACCAGACAAATCGAAGGTTAGACCCGGCGTCCGTAGTAGCATGGTGCCTAGCGCCGCGATCAGGAACACAAAAATATACATAACATAGTGGCGGATAGACCCTGTCATATACCCCTTCGTGAAGCGATTGGAGAAGCGTTCCATGTACGCCAGTCCGCGATCATATGCATGGTTGATAGTCCAGGCACTAAATATAGGTTGATGTAATATAGCCCAGCGCCGTTGAAGACGGAAGATTACAACCCCTGCCAGTACAACACCCATCGTCATGAACAGCTCTGTTGTAAAGCCATGCCAGAACGAAATATGAATGGCAAAGGTTCCCCCTCCAGATATGATCGCAGGGTGGACCGCAGCCATGACAGGCTCCAGGATGGCATAAGAGACCACATTCGGGAATAGTCCAATAATAATAGCCAGGGAACCAAGGATAACAGGAGAAATCAACATCCCGAGCGGAGCCTCATGGGGACTCTTGGGCAGCTGCTCTGTATGTCCCTGTCCGGTGAACGTCCGGAATACGAGAATCATACTGTACACGAACGTAAAGATGCTGGCGACCCAAGCCAAGATGGGCACGAGTATTCCCCACGTATGCAAGCTCCACAGATTCATATCCAAAATCTGCAGCACACCCGTAAAGAACATTTCCTTGCTCAGGAACCCGCCAAAAGGAGGGAGTCCTGCCATGGAGAAGGCCCCTACCACCGCGACCGTAAAGGTAACTGGCATCAGGGCCATGAGTCCGCCCAGTCTGCGAATATCCCGTGTCCCCGTCTCATGGTCCACATTGCCCACTACCATGAACAAGGCTCCCTTGAAGACGGCATGATTGATCAAATGGAAGAAAGCAGCTGCCGTAGCCTTGGTGTAGAAAATGGAATCCTCACCCGTGTAAAATGCGGCCGCTGAGCCGATCCCCAGTAGACTCATGATCAGTCCAAGCTGGCTGATGGTCGAGAAGGCCAGTAAGGCTTTGAGATCCGTCTGCTTGATCGCCCGAAAGGATGCATAGATCAAGGTCATCAGGCCAAAGCCTGTAACAAGCCAGAACCACTCGCTCATGCCTGCGAATATGGGGCTGAAGCGCGCTACCAGATAGATACCTGCTTTCACCATTGTAGCGGAGTGAAGATAGCTGCTGACCGGTGTTGGTGCCTCCATCGCATCGGGTAACCAGATGTGAAACGGAAACTGCGCGGATTTGGTAAAGGCACCGAGCAGAAGGAGCAGCATGGCTGGAAGCATTAAGGTATGCCCAGACATCAGCTCAACCTGCGCCACCATGTCCCGGATGCTGAAGGTTCCCGTAATGACATATAGCAGAATAAAGCCGACGAACATGCATAAGCCGCCGAATACGGTAATGAGCATGGATTTAAGAGCGCCGTACAAGGAACGCTCACGCTTATGCCAGAAAGCAATCAACAGGAAGGAGGATACGCTCGTAAGCTCCCAAAATCCGTAGAGCACCATGACATTGTCCGAGAGCACCACGCCTAGCATAGCTCCCATGAACATCAGGAGAAATACATAGAAACGCTGTACAGCCTCTTTTGTCTTATCCATGTAATAGATGGAATAGAGCACCACGAGGGCACCAATTCCACTAATCAACAGTGCGAACAGTAATCCTAGGCCGTCAGCATAGACATTGAAGTCGATGCCCAGCGAAGGGATCCATGCCAATTCAGCTGAGAGTGGTTGCCCCCTTCGGATGCCTGGTATAAGCGTAAGAAAATAAATAAATAATGCGGATGGGAGAGGCAGTGCCAGCCATCCCGCATGGATTCGCTGCGTCCAAGGATGAATGATTGGAATGAGTACAGCGAGCAGAAAGGGTAATACGATGGCAAGATGCAGCAAAGACAAATGTTCTCCTCCTTAATCGTCAATAGACCTAAGATGTAAGCCCTGTAATACAGCAGGTAAAGGCGATTCGCACATGGAACCATCCTAATCTGACAGGTGGAAATATCAGAAGTATGTCCTAAAAAACGCAAAAAGAGCCCGCATGTGACAGGCTCCTCCAGAAAAATGTCTCCCGCAATGATGGTTGCTAGCAGACACGCTATTATGAAATTAAGTCTTCATTGATAATACGTGGTGGACATCGTACTTAATATAACCTGATATCAGACAGTTGTCAAAAGATATTGCGAGCGGCATGAAATCAGCATGCATGGGGAATGACTCTCTATATGAAGGGAGGGAATGATGAAAGAAAATTATTACAAATGTACATTATGTTTCAGTATTTTTGTTCTTTTGCTGTTCATCGGCATGGGGCTGGACTCTTATACTCGCCACAAGATGGGCCAAGCTCAGGCCTATGGTCAAACGGATCAAAGAGCAGGTGCGCATGCCAAGAGGATCAGTGTGTCTTCCTTGAAAGGTGATACTTCAGGGCAGAGCGAGGTTATTTTCTTACCTCGTGAATATGTCAAAGTGCTTCAGTAAGCTAGATCCTCCATTAAGGACTAACCTACTGCCGCCACGAAAACAACACAGCAGCGAGGTTCCACCTGTGGAACCTTGCTGCTGTGTGCATACATGCCAGTCTTATAGCACCTGCTAGATCGTGCAGTGGTACAGGCGTAATGTAACGACGGTGTGAGCTGAGCTATTCTCCATGGGAAGAGGGATGGCGATTACCGTTTTTTGAGCTGCTTGCGCTCCATTTGCTCCCACCGCTTGAGCAGCGGGTAGGGATCGAAGGACCATTCACTCAGTCCGCTATCACGGTATATTCCGTAATGCAGATGCGGTGGGAATTTACCTTGTGTTCCGGGTTTGCCGTAGCCTGAGCTACCCACCCAGCCTATGGTCTGTCCGGGGGTAACGAGATCTCCGGTAGATAGCTTCTTGTCAAAGCCGGATAGATGCGCGTAGTAGTGGTATCGGTTATCGATATCGCGAATACCTATGCGCCACCCACCGAATGGATTCCAGCCCTTCACCTCAACGACACCATAGCAGGTGCTTCGAACAGGGACACCATAACGGGCAAACAGGTCTGTCCCCTCATGGATTCGATTGCCTCCCCAGCTTCGTCCGCTCCCCCAGGTGCTTCGATAAGAATAATCGCTGCTAAGTGGCAAAGGGAACGCATGCTGATTAAGCTTAAGAGTGCCGTGGGTCTGATACAGGCTGGTGAATTGCCGAATACGCTGGACTGAACGAGAGTTGTGGTAATACTCCCACAGAGCGATATGAAATTTATCCTCGGCTTGGCCGTAATTCGCCAGATAGGCTGCTACACTGAACAGCAAATCCATATCATCATCCGGGTTGGCTTGTCCGTCACCTGAACCATCCCGACCAAAGCCTTCGAAGAACGCGATAGATGCTGGATTCTGATCCTCCTGATCCGGGTTGAACTGTCCAGACCAGACATGAGAGTTGACGAATATTCCACTTACCCGCTCAGCATGCTGTCGATCCTTCGGATGCACCCGTGTTAAAGTTCGTTCATACTGATCTATAGCCGCAAGGCGGTACCAGGGAACGCCTGTTTTTTTGCTGATCTGTCGATACAGCATGGCCCTAGAGCGATAAATGTCGTCTTCGGTCTGTTGCTGCTGACTTTTCGATTGCTCTGCGGGAGCAGCCGCAACGTGAGAACTACAGGTGTGCTGGACTATAGCCGTGACCAGGAGCAGTAGGCACCACCGGGCGGCACAGCGCAGCCGTATGCGAAGCAGCAAGGTGTAACCCCCTTCCGAAAAGTATATATTCCAAAAAGTTGTCATTAGCATGAACAACAGCCTGTCATTTTATCCCGTCTGCAGAAAACAAAGAATGGAGGTATTCCCACTGCTTTCATGTTATAATATATGGCATGATATAACCTGACTAGAAAGAAGGTTCATGACATTGTCTAAAAAAGTGAAAGAACCTAAGCCTGACTGGATACGCATTAAGCTGACAACAGGTGAGAACTACCAGGAAATCAAAAACATGATGCGCTCCAAAACCCTTCATACCGTATGTGAGGAAGCACGGTGTCCGAATATCTATGAGTGTTGGGCGAACCGTACAGCTACCTTCATGATTTTGGGGGATACTTGTACGCGAGCTTGTCGTTTCTGTGCCGTTAATACTGGCATGCCTACAGAGCTTGATCTGCAAGAGCCGGAGCGTGTAGCGGAATCGGCAGCGCAGATGAATCTGAAGCATTGTGTAGTAACGAGTGTAGCCCGCGACGATCTGAAGGATGGCGGAGCTTCGATTTTTGCCGAGACCATCCATGCGATTCGCCGCAGATTGCCACTGTGCACGGTTGAGGTGCTAATCCCGGACTTTATGGGGGATGAGGACTCGCTGCGTATTGTAATGGATGCGAAGCCAGACATCTTGAATCACAATATTGAGACCGTAGAACGAATGTCAGATACGGTAAGAGCGAAGGCCAAGTATCGGCGCTCTCTGGAACTGCTAAGAAGGGCCAAAGTGATGCAGCCTACCATTCCGACGAAGTCAAGTATTATGCTTGGTGTAGGCGAGGAATGGGATGAGCTACTGCAGACGATGGATGATCTGCGTGAGGTGGATTGCAATATCATGACCATCGGCCAATATCTACAGCCATCTGATAAGCATCTGTATGTCAAGAAATACTATCCTCCAGAGGATTTTCTTAAATTAAAAGAAGAGGGCTTAAAGCGGGGCTTCAGCCATGTCGAGTCTGGCCCGATGGTCCGTAGCTCCTATCATGCGCATGAGCAGGTTCAATCCGCCACGCAGCATCAGCAGCATAAGGCCATGAAAGCTTAACCCTAGGAAAGGTGGGAAGAAGCTTTGTTCCAAGTGGGCGGAAAAGTATTCGAGGTTGTGAAAGATTACAGAAACGGCTGGAACCTGGAAATGTTCCGGGAGAGATACAGCGAGGTTCTGGACCGCTATGACTATATTATCGGTGATTGGGGCTATAATCAGCTTCGCCTGAAGGGATTTTTCCGGGACGGTCACCCTAAAGCACACCGGGATAGTACGATTGCAGTAATAACGGATTACATTAACGAATACTGTAACTTTGGCTGCGCCTATTTTGTGTTGCGTCGTATTCATCAACCTCAAGGGCAGATTGATATCCCCTTGGAGCCGGAGGACACGGCTGTCGAGCAAGGTAAGGAAGAGAGTCCTCACAAGGAGGATCGGACTGCGAGAGAGCAGCGTAGTGAGAGTCAGGAGTCGCGCAATGAATCACGTAATGAATCGCAGAATGAAGCGCGAATTGAATCCCGCAATGACACCCGCAATGAAGCGCGGGACTCTCGCCATGAAGGAAAGGAACGTAGAGAGTCGCGTGAAGCCCGTGAGCCAAGAGAGCCGCGGGAGCGCAAAGAGATACGCGAGCCCAAGGAGCCAAGAGAGCCCAAGGATTCTCGTCAGCCGAGGGAGGCGCGTGAGTCTCATGATTCACGAGAAGGCCGTGATTCCAGAGAGTCCAAGGAACCACGTCGTAACCGTGAGGGACGTGAAGGACGACGCAATCGTTCGGATCGGGACAAGTCGGAGCAGCGGTCACCTAAGGTGGAGGCCAAGCAGGGAAGAGGAGAACCACGTTCGGGACAGAAGGAACGAGGTCAGAATCATAAGGAACGCCCTCAGCACAAGGAACGTAGAGAACAGGAGCCGACTCCTGTAGCAAGTGGAAATGAAGCCAAAAGCAGCTCCTGAATCTCAGGAACTGCTTTTTTAAATGGCATCTAGTATGAAGCTCTTTCGAACAGGACTCACCTTAATTCAAGAATGCATTGCGTACCCGGCTCCAGAATGGGAACGGGCGGTATCTGGCAAAGCTGATTTTCTGATGGGCTACCTGACAGCGAACCGAAATCAGGTCATCAATCGGAATATTAACATGGTCAACGGTAAGCAGCAGGCGCTGCTCCTTGCGTGAGAAAATATCACAATGATGGTGCTTGGGAAGAATCAGTGGTGAGCCCAGGGTACGATATACCCGGTTATTGATAGAAGCAATCTCACTTAATTGAAGTGCTTCAATCGTCGGGTGGATCATGGCTCCGCCGAGTGCTTTGTTGTATGCGGTACTTCCCGAGGGAGTGGATACACATATGCCGTCACCGCGGAACATTTCAAATGTGAGATCATTAATGTCTACTTGGGCAACCACGGTTCCGTCTACGCCCTTCAAGGTGAATTCATTAAGCGCAATATAGGAGGCACTTCCTGATTTCTTGTGAATTTGCAGCTCAATCAGGGGGTACTTCACAATGCGTGGCCGCATGGCTTCCTCGTTCTGAGCCTGGCTCATCAATTCTACGAGCTGTTCCAGCTCGTCCGCACGCCAGTCGGCGTAGAAGCCCAAATGCCCAGTATGCACACCAACGAAGGCTATATCAGGAATACGGTCGATAAAGGTATGAAAAGCGTGCAGCATCGTTCCGTCTCCGCCAATGGATACGACGATCTCAGGGGATTCGGCATCAAGCTTGAAGCCCTTGGCTTTGGCAAGAAGGTGAAACTGCTGACTCAGATCAATGGAATGGCGATCCCCGCGATCCAGAACATAGTATCTCAAGATGAAAAGCTCCTTTGTCATTGGGTATATTACGATCATAATCAATTATCAGCCAGAACACAACGAATCCGCAGGAAACAACACGAAAAATGGACACGGAGCAAGGATGCGGACAGTGTTTGGTAAGATCAGGATTCAGAATATATCCACAAGTAAGTCAAGTAAGTCATTAGGTAGAACATACAGACTTACCGAAGTGATGGCCTTTTACGGAGGAAGCTGCGTATGAAGGCAACCACCAGAGCAAGCAGCAGAATCACTGTGAGCAGGGATAGGAACAGCAGAATCTGCAATATGGAAAATGCACCCATGGCGATGTACCAGTCTGTGGTGTGCAGCATACTTAGCTTATACAGTGCCGTTGGCAATACTTGTGTGGAATCCACCAGAGAGTGCCATACGGGAGTCAGTGTCTGAAGTGGCTGTACAACGTTCCATAGCAGCAATACCAGTAAGCTGGCAATGATGGCATGTATACAACGTGCGATGAGGAAGGGCCAGTATCGAATATTCGTATGATTCAGAATGCTCGCAATCTGGGCATGAACAGATAGTCCTCCCCAAGATAGCACGAATGCTGCTGCCGCTGCCTTGAATATAAGCGGAGTTCCCTCTGTCTGGCCAGCCGCGCGAGCACCCAGGGTTACCTCGAAGATTCCTCCGGTGATCGCATCGGTCAATAATACCGGGAAGCCCGCTGTCCTCAGCAGTGTTGCCACGAAGCTATTCAATTGTGCCATCAGACCCGAGAGCATCAGACTCTCCAAAAAAACAGAGAAGAATACAACGAGTCCTCCTACGACCATAATAAGCTTGAGGGAAGAGATGATTGCCTGTCGCAGTATGGTACCGACTGAACGTCCATCCTCCATTCGCGCTTGCTGCATAGCAAACAGGGCCTGCTTCAACAGGCTCGTCTTGTGGGCCACGATCGACGTTGTCTGAGAGGGGTGTGGGACGGTATGAGATGCTCCATGATAACGCATGAGTAGAGCTATGCATAATGCTCCGCCATAATGACCAAGCATTAGAATGAGAGCCAGAGAGGGATCATGAAAGAAGCCGACGCATACAGCTCCGATGAGAAAAATCGGGTCTGAAGAGGTCGTAAAGGCAACGAGGCGTTCACCTTCCTCGCGCGATACTTTGCCTTGCTCCCATAGCTGGGCCGTTAATTTGGCTCCTACAGGATAGCCAGAAGCGCAACTAATCGCTGCGACGAAGCCCCCGCTTCCAGGGATACGAAATAGAGGTCTCATGATGGGATCGAGCAGAGCTCCCGCGCAGTGAACGATACCCAGCCCAAGCATAAGCTCGGACAGGACAAAAAAAGGAAATAAGGAGGGAAAGAGTACATCCCACCAGATGGACAGGCCGCGTATTCCCGCTTCCAGCGCAGGCCCGGGATGAGCAGCCAATATCATCATCACCGCAAGCAGGGATAAGGAGAGGGGAATGAAGCCCCATGTTCTCAGGAATGACATGATTGCCTCCTCATGAACGTATTGCCGGAAAGAATTATGAGCTTGGTTATCCTTATGATGACAAGTGGACAAAGAGTACCAAAAAAACGGGAAAACCTTTTCATACAAGGGTGTACATTTGTAACCGGTATGTTAAAATAATAAGACCAACGATAAAACTCTTAAGGATGGAGTGATAATTATGAGTGTCGTTGCTGGTATTCTGGTCTGTGTCTTCGTGTATGTCATCCGTGCTTCTCTCGTCCATCCAGGTGAAGAGGACTGGCGAAGCTACTAGCATGTATCCTTGAATAGCATGGTTAGTGAGCCGATAAAGTTTTTACAATCGTTGCAGGAAAATTAATGAAGTGTAACGGCGCTCACAGCGCCTTTTTTTATTTTTAATGTTATAATGAGTAGGTCTATCATTTCTGAATTATAGAAAGTGGGCGGGCATGTGAATCCTAACTTATCAATCTACGACAATCTTGGAGGAGCGCATGGAGTGCGTTCGTTAGTGGAGGCTTTTTATCCAAAAGTCCAGAAGAACCCGTTACTGGCTCCTTTGTTTCCAGAAGATATTACGCCAGTCCTTGAGAAGCAGTATATGTTTTTGAGCCAGTTCTTCGGAGGGCCATCGCTGTATTCGGAAGCCGTCGGGCATCCGATGATGCGAGCACGTCATTTGCCGTTTCCTGTGACAGAAGAGCGGGCAGAGGCATGGCTGTCCTGTATGGCAGAGGCGCTTACAGAGGTTGGGGTTGAAGGTGAGCTTCACTCCTTTATCATCAAGCGGCTATCCGGACCAGCCTATCACTTTGTGAACACCCCTTAGCCCTGTGATGCTTTCCCAGAAAGGGTTGGAGCTATTTTGGAAATCGAACCGTTATTTAAAATCAAGGTAACCTGTCCCAATTGTGAGCATGAGTTTCAGACCTCTCGCGTACGTCCAAGCCTGAAGAAGGCGATCCGCACAGATTCTGATTTCTGTGGATATTACAAGAATGAGAATCCTGATTTCTACGTCATCCGGATCTGTCCGGAATGTGGGTTCGCCACTACGGAGAATTCAGAGACGCATCTTCGTGACCATCAGAAGCAGGCTTTCATGGACAAGATCGGTACCCGCTGGACCAAGCGGGATTATGGTGGAGCCCGTACCTGGGAGGTTGCTCTGGAGACGTACAAGCTGGGTCTCCTGTGTGCTCAGACCGTAAAGGAAAAGGAACGTGTCGTGTCCAGTTTGCTTCATCACATAGCATGGCTCTACAGGTATAAGGGATTGCAGGAGGAGGAGACTCGCTTCCTGGGGTTCTGTCTTGAATCCTACATCCGGGTCTATGAGCTGGAGGGTGTTGGAGCTAACAATGCCAAGCTGCTGTACCTGATCGGTGAATTGAATCGGCGAGTGGGCAACTTCCGTGAGGCCGTTCGATGGTTCTCGCGGGTCATTAATGACAAGAGCATTACGGATGCGGCCATGATTCGGGCATCTCGTGAACAGTGGAGCGTATTGCGCGAGCAGATGCTGGCAAGCAATGAACAGCTGCCTACCGAAATGGAGCAGGCCTAAACAGGGTTATACATCAAGAGCTAGCCTGAGTACTGGAGTACTCAGGCTAGCTCTTGATGTATTTATGGGCATAATCGGGGCATGACTTGACTTGCTCCGTGCACTAATTATAGACGGATTCCTAACCTTCACCGAATGCTAACGAAGTGCTACGTCAGCTAGCAGGTAATCATCATCACAATCCAGTAACGTAATCCGGTTGTGGCAGCAGGGAAAGACGAGCAGCTTCTTCTGACCGTCATGAATGGCGGACAGTTGCTTAGGCTTAAGCGGGAGCAGCACATGCTCCTGGCTGCAGAAGGGACACTGCTCTACATAAATATCACCCATAACGTTCTCATAAGGCCAGGTATGGCTAAAAGGAATCATGATTCAGAAGCCTCGTCATCTTTTTTGGAGGATTCTTCTTTGGCGAGCTCGGCCAACTTTTGCAATAAGATATGCTGCGGCATATGCATCAGCTGCTCTAATGGAACGCCCAGCTTCTCGGACAGCTTGATGGCCGTGTCTGGCGAAATTTGTAAAGGTCTCATCGAAGGATGCTCCTCTCCTGCAATATATTCTCACCGCGATGGGTGTCTTCGTTGATCCACTATCTTCGTGCCCATAACCTTCAGTCATAATCCTCTATTCATGAGCAGCTTGTCGTAATCCAATATAGCATGTTGCTGGTGTTCTGCCAAATTAGGACTCGAAAACATTACTCTAAGCCACTCCCTTTTCTTTAGATAATAGAATCTATAAATTTTCAGCGGAGCTGAACAATTCAATTATCGCAAGAAAAACTTCAATTAAACGCGGTCTGTCTTCTGTGAAAGTACGTCGATAAAAGTATTTCTTTAGATAATAGAATCTATAAATTTTCAGCGGAGCTGAACGGTTCGATTATCGCAAGAAAAACTTCAATTAAACGCGGTCTGTCTTCTGTGAAAATACGTCGATAAAAGTTTTTCTTACAAAAGACTTGGCTAAAACTATTGACCTAGAAAATGTTTCTAATTTAGTATAGATAGAATAGGATCTATTTCCCAATTAAAATCTATTTTTGAAAATTAGGAGAATAGAAAATGAATTGGGTTAATATGAGAATTTATACATATTGCTGGATGGACAGCGAGAGGAGATCACTAACGAATGAGAAGGAAAGCAATAGCTGGATGGATTCGCGTTGTTGTTGTCATGGTCGTGTTACTGGGAGGAGCGGCGCCAGAGCTCTCTGCGCAGCAATATCAGTATGATAGTCTGAACCGACTGATTAGCGTAGAACAGGAAAAGAAGAGTGTCCACTATACATATGATGCAGGGGGGAATCTCCTCACAGTCAAGGCAACTCATCGGGATGCAGGTACTGCTCCCGTGAAGGGACAGGTGGCCGAGGGCTGGAAGTCTTATGCGACTCGTGGAGTGGAAGCCAGCTTCAGCACCGTTACGGAAGACGCATATATGGCATCCTCAGGGGGGACGAGCACTGTAACGGGTGATGTATACACGGTAACAGACGACGTGTACCAGCAACCTGTACCAGAGGGCCAGGAGCGTGTCATTCAATATATAGACGTAAGCTCTCCGCAGATCGGAGGCGCGAATATGTATCGCGATATGGCAGTGACAGCAGGAGAGAGCTATACCGTCAGAGGACAAGCGAAGGTCATGCAATTGGACAAGGCGGCTGTGAAGGTAGTAGTGAACTATTACGATGCTGCAGGTAAGCTTCTCAGCTATCAGCATGCGGCGATCTTCCAGCAGACAAACGCAGACTGGGAGACCTTCCAGGCGGGACTATCCGTACCTACAGGTGCAGTGAAGGCTAGAGTTCATCTGCAGATTACCGTGCTGCAGCCGCAAGGCTCAGGTCAAGCGGGCTTTTTAGGGCTGTCCTTTGCGCCAGCCACTAGACTGTAGGGCTGGGGGAGCATGATGATGAGGCAACGATGGACCCGCGTACTACTGACGATTGTATTTGCCGTAATTTTGGCTGGCGGTATGCAAGTATTCACTGCGAATGCCCTTGAGGCAACGGAATTTACATTGCCACCAGGGGGGAATGTGCAGATTACCACTGCATTTGATTCCGGGCAGGTCACAGTGACCATGAGGGGTACAGCACCTTCATTTGACTATGCCAAGCTGAACAAGAACGGCACATTATCCACAAGTGCACAATATGAACGGATGTTTAGTACGGTAATTGCTGCAGGGCAGCAGATTAATTTAACCAATAATTCAAGTTACGGATTGGAATTGAAATCGAGCAGCAAGACGAAAAATTTGAATTTCGTAACTACAAGTACACCGACGTTCGAGAAGCGCATGCTGCCTACGGGAACAAGCGTAGCGGTAACAAATTTGACGAGCGCGTCAGAAACATTTCTGATCAGTGGTCTCAATGATAATGTCAAATTTAACGATGATGGGGTACTGACCACCTTCCAACGCGATGACAAGGGGGGGAGAACCCAGCTGGCTTCCGGTAACCGGATGGTTGTGACGAACCGGGATACACAGACGATTGAAGTCAGTGGTGCCAACGGTGTATTCTCCTTCACCGACTCAGGCCCTGCATCCTTCCGGGAGCGTATTGGTGTAGGGCAGACGCTCGAAGCCATTAATACAGAAAATAAGACCTTCTACGTCTACTATGAGAGTACAGGGACACGGTCCTATGAATATGTCGTCTACAATGAGGATGGCTCTGTAAGCTCGTCCGGTACGGACAAGAAGGTTTCGGATGCGATCGCCAAAGGTAAGAGACTCGTCGTCACCAATCGAGGCACGGGTTGGCTGGAGGTAATTGGAGCTTATGATGCCTTTACCGTCACTAACGAAAATGATCCGTCCATGTTCCGACAGGTTCTGACGAACGGGGAGAGTTATAAATTTACGAATACCCAGATCAGAACATTGGATTTAGTGATGAAGGGCCAATTCGATAGTGTGGAATATGATGAGAACGGCCGGGCTGTTGATGTTAGTGTTGATCAGAACAATACACCTAGCTCGCCTATTTCGGGCTACAAGAATGTAGAGTCGGGTCACTATGTTATCGTCACCAACCGCAATCCAAGTCCTGTGGTGGTAAGTGGAGCAAGAGATGCCTATCGTGTGGAAAAGAGCGTATATCCTGCGCTGATCCGGCGTGAAGTGCCTGTCGGGGGCAGCTTCGTAGCATTGAATCAGACGCAGCACAGTGGGCCGATTTCACTTAAGGGTACATTTGATTATGCTCATTATGATGAGAATGGGATCAAATCCTACACGCCATCAGACTATGTGAACCAAATGAACGTCCTGGCTGGCGAACGTGTAGCCTTTACGAATACAGACACGGAGAGCAAGACGATTGCAGCTCCATACGAGGTGTTCCGCTATCTGGAGCGCTACAATCCGGTGACGCTGAACCGGACGCTGATGCCAGGAGATACGTTGAAGCTGGACAATATCTCGGCTCGTTCCTTCTCCGTCGATGTGAGTGGACAGCATCATTATGTTACGTATGCGGAAGGGAATAGAGTCAGCCACTATGGCAACCCGATTGAGCGGGAGACTCACTCTGTGACAGCCAGTGAATGGCATATCGTAACGAACAGCGGCTTGTCTGCGATGACGGTCAAGGCTCCATTTGACGCCTTCAGTGTGAATGCGCGCCTGACACCTGCGCTATTTAAAGGCTATGTGAACTTTGGAGAGAGCCTGAAGTTCAAGAGCGGCAGCAGTGCGGTGTTTAACGTCGATCTGAACGGCACTTACGATCAGGCAAGCTACCGTCAAGACAATGGCCTGCGATCCATGGACCGTAAGACGACGAGCAGACTGCCACTATACGCGAATGAGCGGGCAACCGTGACCAACTCAGGGAGCACGCAATTAGTCATTCTAGCTCCGTATGATGTCATTAACGCGGAGGTAAGCCAGACGCCGGCTTTGGCTATCCGTCATTTGTTGGCAGACAAGAGTGTAGAGTTCGTGAACAGAACGGCACAGTCCGAAATGATACGGATGACCGGGATTCATGATCTGATGGATTATACGGCGGATGGAAGTCCATTCTCCTATAACCGTGGACGCGTCACCGGGTACAATACCGTATCTGCTGGACAGCGTGTAGCGATCATGAACCGAGATATTCAACCTATTGATGTATATGGTGCTTATGAGATTTTTGAATTAAAGGATCGTACGAACCCGGTTACGTTCAGTCGAACGCTTCAAGCTGGGCAGAGTGCAGATTTCCATAACCATACGGGACGACCCTTCAGTATCTATCCGGCGGGTACGTATGATTTTGCCAAATACGGTGCGGATCGAGATGTTGAGGATGTAGGACTGCAAGAGACCTTGGCTTCGAGGTTGATCAGCAGTCAATCTAGAATAGCTCTTACGAATACTGTAGACAGCTCCATGCTTGTAGAAGGTCCATACGACGTATTCGCTATAAGTGGTAGGCAGCACCCAGCCGTGTTCAAGTGGAATTTGGGGCCACGGAAAAGTATGGAGGCCACCTATACCGGACCTGGGGAAGGTAAGGTATACGCAACAGGTACATTTGATCATGCGATGTTCGTAGACGGAGCATTGGATCTCTATTCCAGAAATGACTCCCTTCCTAAGGTTGTACACAAGGGCGAAAGAATCGCGATGATGAATATTAGCGAAGAGCAGTCAATTACCGTGTATGGCGGCTATGACGTATTCGGAACGACTTCACGAGCTAATCCGGTAACGTTCCGTTATACGCTGGGAGTCGGAGAGCATGTGGATATTCTGAATAAGCATGCGAGCAAGAGCTTCAGCATGTATTTCACAGGCATATATGATTTTGTACAACGGAATGCGGATGGTGAGATGACGAGTCTGGATTATGCGACGGAATCCGGCTTGAAGACGATCAGACATGGTGAACGCATTGCAGTATCCCTCTCGGGCAAAGGAGCGCTCATCATGGAAGGCTCCTACGATGCATTCCATTTCCAAGGGCGGACGGTTCCAGCGTTGGCGAAAGTTCAGCTTCAGCCGGAGCAGAGTGTCACCGTGACGAACATAAGTACTGCAGACTCTGTGTTACGTGCCACAGGGCTCTATGATGAAGCCGAATATGACAGTTCGGGTATGCTGGTCAGATATGCGATTAAGCAGACGACTGGCCATACCTTCAAGCCAGGCAAGAAGCTGGCTGTACAGAATACAGATGAGAAGAGCATTGTATTCTACGGGGCCTATGAGGACTTTAGAATCGAGTCCAGAGAGCAACCAGTAACCTTCGAGCAGGCGCTGTCGCCTAGCCGAATCGTGGAATTTGCCAGAAAGCCATCCAAAGGACAGCTAAGCCTGAAGCCGAGCGGGATGTACCATTTTGCCGAGTACAGGGATGACGGTTCGGTGTATGATTATGGCGCCGATGAATCTGGAAGTACGCAAATCGTTCAGGAAGGGAACCGTATTGTGATGCAGGCCGCGAACAGCAGCTCACTGACTGTGCGTGGACCTTATGATGGCTTCGAGATCAGGAATACCGCTATACCGCCTGTAACGATCAAGACCCTGCAGACCGGGGAAAGCTTCTCGGTCATCAATGTATCTCCAGATACCTTTAGTGCCCGGGTCAAAGGGATACATCATGTGCGGACCTACAATGCCACAGGAGAATTGGCTTCATCGTACGATAATACGAATTATGCCTTCAAGCCGATGAAGGCAGGCCAGAGAGTGGTGGTCATCAATTCAGGCGTAGATCCAGTCATCGTGACTGCGCCAACCGAGGCGATTCTCGTGAGCCAGGGCGAAGAGCTCGCCGTGAAGCGTCTTGGACTGGATGAGACCGTCAAAGTCGTCAATACGTCGGCAGCCCCGGCGCGACTGGCATTGACCGGAACGTATGATATTGTCATGTACAATGCGGCTAATCAGCCTGTGAGCTATACCCGCGGGACAGGGGGAGCCTCCCAGTCCATTCCGGCCAGTCACTATGTGATTGTGACCGGGAAGCAGGCAAGTCCGACGATAATTCAGGGCAATGCAGGTGTACTGGCATTCACCAGCCGCAATGAGCCTGCGCTCAGGATCGTCACAGCGAATGCTGAGAGTAGCTACGATATCAAGAACCAAGGCAACGTATCGCTAAAGCTGTCCGTGACAGGTACGGCAGATTGGGTGAGACTTGATTCCACAGCGAATGTGACGGATTACAAGGCAGCCGACGCACAGCGCTCGTACAGTCTGAATGCTGGCGAGACACTGCGTGTGAGTGCTGCAAGCAATGCTTCCCTGGAGCTATGGGGACCATATGACGTTCTTCAGGTGGAGAGCAAGCAGCATCCGGCCTTGAGCAAAGCGACACTTCAGCCTGACGGGGCCTTGAAGATCACGAACGTGACAGATCGGAACCATACACTGAAGGCGGAAGGAGCTTTTGCCTACCGAATAGGAAAGGGAGAGGAGCAGACGGGAAGCAGTCCGCTTACCGTATCCTCCGGTGCTCAAATTCTGGTGCGCAGCACTGAAGCTGCACCTTATCTGATGTATAGCCCGTATGGCTTGCTCCGCTTTGAGGATGGCACTGTCGAGCTGGACGAAGTGATATCAGGCGAGGCTGCGGCCGAGCAGATTAGCAAGCTGGACCCGAGCCAATACGATCCGGCTACGCTATATGCCGATCCTGTAGATACAGCTACCGGAGCGCAGATCATCAACCGTACATTACTGAGCGCAAATGGCGCTGTACCGGTACCGTTCCAGGCGCAATATTACTCGCTGCTGGGCGGGGATGGAGCACTCGGCAAAGGCTGGAGCCATAATTATGAGCTGCAGGTACAGCCAGTCGCTGACGGTAAATCGGTCAAGGTATTCTGGAATGCTTTCCGCACAAATACGTTCGTGCTAGGTGCAGATGGCACATATACCTCGCAGGACCCATCGGTGCGTCATGATGTGCTGAGCCGGCAAGCTGATGGTACCTTCACGCTGGTACGTAACCAAGGTACGACGCTGCGCTTCGCCGCAGACGGCAAGCTGATGTCGATCGAGGATCGCGGGGGAATGAAGCTGCAGCTCGATTATTCGGCGGCACGTCAACTTATCGCGGTGACAGAGCCGGTGACAGGTCAGGGACTGACCTTCTCCTATAATTCAGCAGGTGACATCGTCACTGTAGCAGATACGGCTGGAAGACAGGTAGGCTTTGCGTATGATCGTGCTGGGCGGTTGAACAGTATAACGGATACCGCTGGAAGAGAGACGACCTATACGTATAATGCCGATCACCGTATCGATACGGCGGTCAGTGAGGGTGCCCAGCTCTTCGCGAACGTCTATGATGATAAAGGACGGATTGTAACTCAAAATGATGCTGAGGGAGCTACGACGACCTTTGCCTATGAAGAGAAAGACAAACAGCTAATTACGACGATCACCGATCGGAACGGACGTCAGCAGCAGCGCACACATAGTGCGAAATATGAGCTGTTGCAGGTCCTTGATGCATTAGGACGGACGACCTCTTATGCCTATGATGACCGAGGCAACCGTACAAGTGTGACCAATACACGGGGTCAGACCGTGATTTATACGTATGATGCCAAAGATAATCTGAAGAGTGCCGTAGATCATACGGGGCAGACGATCACGCTGTCCTATGATGAACGGGATAATCTCAAGACCGTTACGGGTCCTGGCGGCAAACAGGTAAAATATACGTATGATGGGCAGGATCGTTTGTTGTCCGTGACAGATAGCGAGAATCGTACAACGGCTTACGCTTATGACACGAAAGGCTTCCTGCAATCGGCAACGGATGCGCTAGGGAACAAGACGGCTTACGCTTACACCGGTGGACGATTGACCAAGCTTACGACGGCTGTCGGCGAGGAGCTTACATTCCTGTACGATGAAGCTGGCCGCATGAGCGGTGTGAGAGACGTGGAAGGCAATGAGACCGCATCTGTCTACAACGCAGCCGATGAGCTGCTGTCGTATACAGATCAGTTGGGTCACACGTATCGCTTCGCCTACGATAGCCAAGGCTTCCTGAGTCAGGAGACGGATGGACGGGGGCTGAAGACACAGTATACCTATGACGGCAACGGCAATCTGCTCCAAATGACAGATGCGGCCGGAGGAATAACGGCCTTTGCCTACGATCGTGAAGGACGAATGGTATCTGCGACGGATGCGCTGGGCAGTAAGAGTACTTTTGCCTATGATGCTGTAGGTAATGTCGTTAGTGAGACCAACCCGCTGGGTGAGAAGGTCCGTTATGTCTACGATGATCTGAACCGTGTAACCGAGGCATACGATGCATTGAATCAACGGGCATATGCGGTCACTTATGATGCGATAGGCAATCCGGTAGCGACTACGGATGCGCTGGGTCAGACCTACACTAGTCAATATGACAAGCTGAGCCTTCTAACAGGCAGTATTGATCCGCTTAGCAGAGAGACGATCTTCACCTATGACGATCTGAATCGACTGACATCTGTGCAGGACCCGATGGAGGGCGTGGCTCGTCAGAGCTTCGATGCGCTGAATCGACTGACACAGGTGACGGACCCGAATCAGAATACGGCTAGCTATACCTATGATGCGGTAGGACGCGTTACTCGTGAGACGGATGCAGCAGGCGGTGTGCATACGTATAAGTACAATGCCATCGGGCTGCTCGCTCAGGAGACCAATAAACGTGGCCAGAACGTAGACTATGCCTACGATGCTGCTGGACAGCTGACGCAATTCACCGACCCGGATGGCAGCGTAGCCTATAGCTATGATGCCAACGGTAATGTCACGGCTGTGACCGATCAGGATGGACAGACGATTCGTCGTGAGTACGACGCCCTGAATCGAGTGAAGCAATATACCGATGAGCATGGTAATACGATTAAGTACACCTATGATGCGGTAGGACAACTGACAGCCTTGACGTATCCAGATGGCAAGCAAGTCAGCTATACGTACGACGCTGCAGGCCGAATGAGGACTGTAACCGACTGGGCAGGTCGCAAGACAACCTATACGTATAACGCGAATGGACAGGTCATCTCGACCCAGCGTCCAGATGGCAGCGAGGAGACACGCACGTATGATGCGAACGGACAGCTACTGGGCTCGGCGAATCGCGGAGCGGACGGCAATCTGCTCACGAGCTATGCGTTCAGCTATGATGCGGCAGGAAATGTCGTCTCCGAGACCGGTGGCGTGCAGGGTACTGTACCGTCTGAAGTGACCTTCGACGTGTACGGTCCAGGGCTATCCCCTGCACCGGAAGAAGGACTGGGAGCGGAATTGAACGGAACTGATCCGACTGCCGTCACTTCAGACGTGTATCCGCTGGAAATGACATATACGGCGGACAATCGTCTGGCGACAGTAAATGGCGAACCGGTCATCTATGATGCCGACGGCAATATGACGACAGGACCGCTGCAAGGGAACATGCAATCCTACGTATATGATTCACGTAATCGTCTGCAGTCTGCGGGCGGCGTAAGCTACGGCTATAACGCGGAGAATATGCGGACCTCTCTCACAACAGATGGCAACACGATTCGTTATGTGATCAACCCGAATGCAGCCTTGTCTCAGGTGCTGATGGAGACCGATGCGGACGGGAATCCGCTAGCCTACTATGTATATGGCTTGGGCTTGCTAGGTCGCGAAGATGCTAGCGGTGCATATCAGTCGTACCACTATGACCGTCGTGGCAGCACGGTAGCGATGACCGCACTGGATGGTACAATTACGGATACGTATGAATACGGTCCATATGGAGAGCAGATCGGACACGAGGGCGAAACAGAGCAGCCGTTCCGCTATAATGGACGTGACGGAGTCATGACCGATGTGAATGGTCTGTACCATATGCGTGCCCGCTATTACAGTCCTGATATCAAGCGATTCATTAACCGTGATGTTGTGACAGGTACGATCTCAGATACACCGACCCTGAACCGCTATGCGTACGTGAACGGGAACCCGATCTCGTACATCGACCCATTCGGCTTGAGTCGTGATGGCGACTCCCTGATGCTGCGCGGCGGCGACATGCTGCTCGATCTCGTACCGGGAGTAGGCGCGCTGAAGGGCTTCCAGCAAGCCTTCACAGGTGTGAACCTCGTGACAGGTGAGAAGCTGTCTGTAGGACAACGCTGGATGGAAGGGATTGGATCGACCATTGGTCTGATTCCGATTCCAGGTTCGAAGGCGATTGGGAAGTATGGCGTGGAAGGCGCCGTGGCCTTGGGTAAGAAGGCTAAGGGTTGGTTTGGTAAGACACCAGACAAGGGGCTAGCATTATACCGTCGAACAGCTAATGTTGGTGAGTTTAATCATTTGAAAGTTCCCATGCAAATGAGAGAGGTCAAACGTTTAGCCGAACAAGCTGGTGTGGGGCTAGATGGAGTGAAAATTAAAATCGTAAGAGATACTGAAATGTTACGGTTACCACAAGCAGGATGGGCTAATCCAAATGGTAAAGAAATTCAACTTTATCCCAATGCCTTTATAAATGAAATGGAGTTAGTTAAAACTCTTGCTCATGAAAGAACACACATTTTTCAAGTCAGAATTTATGGAGAGGCAAATGATATCCCAACATTAAACAAATTTGAGGAAGGAGCCTACGGTATAGAAGATACATTTTGGGACTACTTTAATCGTAGGGGAAAATGATGATGGTAAATTCTCATTACAAAAAATGGTTGAAACTTGCGGAAGAGGTAAAAGCAGAACCTCAGTCATGTCTGTTAGTTTGCCCCAACTGTAGCAGTAATAATATTGAGTACGAATTCATTGGAGATAGTCAAAGAAGGGAGGGATACTTTTTAATTTGGTGTAATGAATGCATAGAAGGATTGCACATTTCAAGAGTTAATATTCCTGAAAATGCAAATGTTATTCCATTTAATGCACCTTCTGAGCTTATTTCACATATTCCTAATTTCAAAAGGGTTATCCCCTAAGATTTTGATTTGATTAATGATCCATAAGAAGAATGCTTAGAACAAAAGCTCTTCTTATGGATTTTTTAGATATTAATGTTTTCAAAACTGATTTGCGAATAGGGTGTGTACCTGTTTAGTTTATAAGGTATTGAATTGAAAAATAGACCTGTTTTGGGATCGGTAATGGTTGGTACAGGAACTTGTAACAATGTACTCCTTCTGCATGTCCGCAAAGAAGCGCAACTTCTCAGAAATAATAGATTAAGAGGCTCATTTCTAACATTGAACTGTGATCCGTAAGATAGACACTTTGAAAAAAGTGCCCTCTTACGGGTCTTTTGTGTTTTAATTTGACTCAGATGAATATTTAAGAAATCTTGGTAAAGCTGATAGAATGTATGATAGTTTTAGGATATTAACTACATACGTTGCTTTAATGGCAAAAAATACTGGAATGAAGGAGAGTCGAGTTCAAAGAATAAAGGACCATTTGTTTTACAATGAACATATAAAGGACCATGGTGTAGGACGCTTTGATGCAGATTATGATATTGCTCAAGCTTGGGAACGACTACAAGCAGGGACTTATCTGTAAAGTGATATTGATTTAATTAATCATGAATTGTTTGAATCGAGGTTTGAAGGAATATTCAAAACAAACTATAGGACAGCACATGACAAAACCATAGAATTAGGTCGTACATGGAATCCATAAGAGGAGGAGAAGATGTTGGCGTCGTTCGTCTTGTTGCTCAAAGAAATGGAAAATGAAGAAAGAGTAGTATACAAATTTGGCCCCAATGAGGATGTATTGGGCAAAATAGAACTTAACAAAATAACGAGAAAGTTTGCCGAGATAGAACCTATTCCTGATATTAATATTTCCACTAAATTTTATTTCGATAGGGCTGCTCAAAGAATATCAGTATGTTTTATTCGAGAAAATGGTCTGTTCCCAAATAGAACAACATTTGAATCTTAATATCAATTAACCTTGATTGGCTTCGTGCTTTTCAAGGTTTTTTTATTGGAGGGGGACAAATGAACCTGTCACTCAACCAGCAGCACATATAACTCGGTAATATCCGTAAGATCCACTTAACATAAATCTGCTGATGAGTCAAGCATTCAGCTATGATGCTGTGGTAATGTTGTCTCCGAAACCGGTGGCGTACAGGGTACTGTACCGTCTGAAGTGACCTTTGACGTATACGGTGCAGAACTATCACCTGCACCAGAAGAAGGATGGGTAACTGAATCGAACGGTACGGAGCCGACTGCCGTCACCGCAGACGTATATTCGCTGGAGATGACGTATACGGCGGACAACCGTCTGGCGACGGTGAACGGGGAAGCGGTCATCTATGACGCCGACGGTAATATGACGACAGGACCGCTGCAAGGACAAATGTAGCCTTACGTATATGATTCGCTCAACCGTCTGCTGTCTACGGGCGGCGTAAGCTACGGCTATAACGCGGAGAATATGCGGACCCCGTCACGACAGACGGAAACACCATTCGTTACGTGATCAACCCGAATGCAGCCTTGTCTCAGGTGCTGATGGAGACCGATGCGGACGGGAATCCGCTAGCCTACTATGTATATGGCTTGGGCTTGCTAGGTCGCGAAGATGCTAGCGGTGCATACCAGACATATCACTATGATCGTCGTGGCAGCACGGTAGCACTGACCGCATTGGACGGTACGATTACAGATACGTATGAATACGGTCCATATGGAGAGCAGATCGGACACGAAGGCGCAACGGAGCAGCCGTTCCGTTATAATGGACGTGACGGAGTCATGACCGATGCGAATGGTCTGTACCATATGCGTGCCCGTTACTACAGTCCAGATATCAAGCGATTCATTAACCGCGATGTCGTGACAGGTACGATCTCAGATACACCGACCTTGAACCGCTATGCGTACGTGAACGGGAACCCGATCTCGTATATCGACCCATTCGGCCTGAGCCGGGATGGCGATTCCCTGATGCTGCGCGGCGGCGACGTGCTGCTGGATCTCGTGCCGGGAGTAGGCGCGCTGAAGGGCTTCCAGCAAGCCTTCACGGGCGTGAACCTGGTGACGGGCGAGAAGCTGTCTGTGGGACAGCGCTGGATGGAAGGGATTGGATCAACAATTGGTCTGATTCCGATTCCAGGCTCGAAGGCGATTGGGAAGTATGGCGTGGAAGGCGCCGTGGCCTTGGGTAAGAAGGCTAAGGGATGGTTTGGTAAAGCACCAGATCCGTCTCCGACGAAGCTTAGGTATAAGCTTGAATTGCAGTTGTTTGGTTCTGATGGAAATGATGTTAAGAGACTGTCAGATGATGCATTAGTTGTCCGTGGTGGACAGAGTAGCCCAGATAATTTGAAAACAAATCAGTCTAATGATCCAAGGGGACATATTTCATGTAATGTAGGATGTAATAGCCTGGAGGAACTTGCTAATGCAGGGGTAGGATTTAAAAATGGCCAGTTATCTGTAACGACAGTTGGCGAAATCAGGAAGCTAGGTGATGGTTGGGATGTTATACTTGATCCTACGAAGAACAATCCACTTCATGGTTCAATTATTCCTCCTGGTGGAAATACACTTAATAATGCACAGGCAGAGAATTTATCAAATATATTTGAAAAAGTAAAAAATATCTGGAAGGTAAAATAATAGGAATGGAGGGGTAGTATGCCGTTTAAAATAATATCAATTGACACTAATTTTTGTAACTCAGTTAATGGAGAGCCTATAGTGTCTCCAATATTGATAAAAAGTTTTGAACTATCAGAAGGTGATAAGGTTGCTGCATACCAAGATGAGGATGAATGGGAAGGGGTTATTCACTGCGATTTATCTCAAACTGAGGACCTACGATGGTATATCCAGCTAGATCCCCTTACACATAAAGAAGCTTCAAACGAAAGAGTAGTGGGAAGGAATGAAGGTTATCGAAATGGAATGGCTATTGGCGAGTTGATTGCAAAAATAAAAATTGCTGAGGATCTATTGAAAAATGGTTTAACACCAGAAATTGTGTGTAACTATACAAAATTATCAATTGAACGTATAAACATTTTGAAAAGCCGTATAAGATAAATATTTCGTGGGTTTTCTAAAATTCTGAGGTTGACTAGTTGAGCTAGTTGACCTCGTTTTTTGATCGAACTGTTTTTTATTCTAACCGCTCCGTTATTAAAATTGACCCATTTGCGGGCGGAGTAAGCTACGACTATAACGCGGAGAATATGCGGACCTCTGTCACGACGGACGGCAACATGATTCGTTATGTGATCAACCCGAATACTGCCTTCTCTCAGGTGCTGATGGAGGCCGATGTAGACGTGAATCCACTAGCCTATTATGTATATGGCTTGGGCTTGCTAGGTCGTGAAGAGGCTAGTGGAGAATATCTGAGTTATCACTTTTACCGTCATGGCAGTACTGTGGCGCTGACGGCATTGGATGATACGATTACGATATATTATGAACAGTAGAGTTTTTTGATAAAGGAGATTGCATGATTAAGAGAATAATCGATTTAATAGTTGATACAACATTCAATGAAGATGAAGTAATCTTAAGATCGCTCTTAAAATCACTCAAAAATGAGTGCAATTTGGAGGAGCTAACAGGAGACAACTATTCTCGACTTCTTAGGACACTGTCTCTTGTTAAAGATGATAGCACAAAGGCGCTTTTAATTGAGACTATTGTCGAATCTCCGGAATATGACAAATTAATCGGGCTATTAGAGGAGTATATACAGCTTATATCAAAGGGGGTGACAAATACTGATGACGCTGCAAGATGCCTGGATTCGTTTTCGGTTTCTGATTATTCAGACCTTGAGATATTAACCTTAATAGCTGAGAACGTAGAGAAAGAACTCGCAACGAAAATTATAATTTCAGGAAATCTTTCACTTGAATGCGAATTTCCAAGCCACTTAGAGTCTTTCCAGTTACATGTTAAAAAAGCAAGGCGAATACAGCATCGTTCATTTATAATCGGGGCATTCTTGTTAATTGTTCATCCCTTATGTTCAAAATACGCGACTATTGGTTCTTTGTCATTTGGATACCCGTATACTGAAGCAGCTGCGAATGATTGGGGATACAACCAGAAGAATGTAGAAATCATCATTGATCGGAGAATAATAACCCCTGAAGAGGGGAAAGTGTTGGCCAGATTATATGACCTGCTGCTCACAAATAGAAATGTAAGTACACAAGAAGCAGAAAAACTATATGCTGATTTTTTTGGGAGTAAGGACCCTTTTGATGTTATATATACATTGCCCGAGGATTAAAGGAATTTATACTTCTAGAGACCTTGAGAGAAAGACCCTCAAGGTCTCACTTATTTTTAATGACTGTTCTGGGGTAGATTTAGAATAGTGGATTGTCAACAGTAAATCAGACAGCTTTTTTAAGGGCTTCTTTGCGATACTG
>RCUF01000054.1_pt1 | contig 90447 bp, 76 predicted proteins | sample 2166311 | NCBI WGS metagenome assembly RCUF01 (sample SAMN09932608, study PRJNA488358) | compost metagenome | feature: garden; material: soil; isolation source: compost soil in 4-hydroxybenzonitrile-enriched culture | place: Germany: Experimental Botanical Garden Goettingen | collected 2016-01-27 | reverse complement strand
TAACAAAGGCTTTCAGCCGCAGAGCAAACCACCCGTTATACGGGTGGTTCTGATTTTCAACTAATTAAGTAGCTCTATTGGCTACAATTACACACCCGCAATATCCAAAGCCCCGCACGATTCGCGAACAACCAATTCAGGCTCCACCTTAATGCACTGATTATCCATCTGCTTGTTCATCAGATCGAACAGGACCATCGCAGCCAAGCGCCCGATTTTGTCCGTATCCTGCTTCACAGTGGTAAGTGGTGGGTCAGTGTAGCGACATGCCTCAATATCATCACAGCCCACGATGGCGATATCCTCTGGCACACGCAAGCCTGCTTCCTTGAAGGCCCGCATGGCGCCGAATGCCAGCAAATCCGTCACGGCGAAGACTGCCCGCGGTAGCTGTCCCTGTGCAATCATCTGCTTGGCTGCCTCATAGCCCTCCTCTGCTGCATACCCCTTGCTATATGCCTTCCATTCTGGCCTGCTATCTATGCTGAACTGCTTGAGAGAGCCATAAAATGCCTCTTCACGTTGCTGCATAACTAGAGAAGGTCGCTCAATGCCAATGAATCCCATATCCCGGTAGCCATTCATATAGAAGTGCTCCACGACCTTGGAGGAGATCTTTCGATTATCCGACATGATGTAGCAGGAGCTAGGCCCGGTCAGTTCAATATCTACTCCGATACAAGGAATGGGACTGGCGTCCAGATCGAATACGCTGCGTTCCACTTCATCCCCGGCAATAATAATGCATCCGTCGACCTGAAAATACTTGGAGCGAGCAAGATAATCCTCACCGCGATCCAGAAATTTCTCATTGGAGAAGAAGAGCAGATCGTAGCCTAATAGACCAATCTGCTTCTTAAAGGCATTAATGACCTCTACAAAAAATGGATGGCTAAAATCGACGTTCAGCTTGCCTGCGAACACGACTCCGACCAGGTTAGATTTCTTCGTAGCGAGCGTCTTGGCCGAGGATGAAGGCCGGTAGCCGGTCTCCTCCATGATCTTGAGCACACGCTGGCGTGTCTCCTCACTGATATCAGGATAGTTGTTAATAATCTTCGACACTGTTGCAACAGATACGCCGGCTATACTGGCAATCGTCTTAATATTCATAAAGCATCCTCCGGCACCTAAACTGGTTTAGTAGTGTGTTTGATTTACGTTTCGTTACTTATCTGCCTGTATTTTATGCTACAACACCAGGAGAGTCAACCGTGCTTTTATAGGATAAGGGTTGAGAATTCTAGGGATTCAGGCTCTGAAAAGGCGCTTTTTTAGTGAGTATTCCGAAAAAAACTAGTAGATTTCTTTGATTATTCATTAAATTATACGAATATTCACTAAAATATACGAAATGGCTCCAAAAGCTAGAATATATGCGTAAGAGGACTTACATGTGAGGAAAAAGTATTTCTACAACGTTCTATAATGTTCCATAACGTATCTACAGCGTATCTACAGCGTATTATCAAAAGGATTATCGGAGGAAGTTCTTAGTTTAAAGGATTATTTTTTGCCAGAGAATATAGCAGGGTTTTCAGCATGAAGTTCGGCATTATCCCTTTATTATCAGCGGATTTTGAAGTGAAACCAAGTGATTCTATTAGTGGATGCAGTGGATATATAACATGAATCTCTAGGAAGAATATCGATTGTGCTTCACCGTGTAGTTGGTTATTTCAAACGGCAGTAGCGTCAAAAAAAATTTGAAATAAGCTATTTACAAAATTCCATGTGAGGTACATAATGGGGGGTGTAAATAACGAAACTGATTTCGTTAACATCAACTCATACCAAGTTGGGGGATTCAGACATGCTGAAAAAACTTTTATCACTGTCTATTGTAACCGTTTTAATTGTGGTACTGGCTGCATGTGGCGGCTCAAGTAGCTCCAGTAGTGATGGAGAACAAGGGCAAAAAGCGGGTGGCAAGGTCACCCTGAAGATTATTCACTGGCAGCAGGAGAATATCAACAACTACATCAAGGAATTCAACAAGAAGTTCGAGGAGAAGTATCCAGAGGTAACGGTGGAGTATACGACGGTTCCGGCGGATGCGACTTATGATCAGCTGATGCAGACCCGGATGAATGCAGGTGCAACGGGAGATGCGGATATTATTCCACTGAAATTCAGCTTCGTGGGTGCCCCGCAGGAGTGGTCCCCTGGAGCGGCCGATCCGATGTGGAAGCAGTGGATCGACGCAGGCTTGATTGCTGATCTGAGTGATCAACCATTCATCAAGAACTATAATCCGGTAGACGTTGAGAATGCGATGACGTATGACGGCAAGGTATACGGTGTTAACATGGGGAAGGTCGCTTTGACAGGGCTGTACTACAACAAGGACATCTTCGCCCAATACAATCTTGAAGTTCCGACCACCTGGGATGAAATGCTGAATGTCATGAAGGTGCTGAAGGACAACGGTGTCGAGCCGATCGGACTGGCAGGCAAGGATGTATGGCCAATTAACCTTGCGGTGCAAGGGCTGCAGGCTTCCATTCATGATGATCAATTAGCTTATATTAAGGGCTTGTGGACTGGGGAAAGCAAGTTAACCGATCCGGTGCAGCTGGAGGTGCTGGAGAAAGCCCAAGTGCTGATGAACAATACGATGTCAGGCTTTATGGGTGTGGACTATGGTACACTGCCAAGTCTGTTCGCAACCGGACGAGTAGCCATGATCGCCGATGGTACATGGGATGCGACAACGATCCAGACGGCCAATCCAGAGCTTAAATTCGGATATTTCCCGATTCCGGGCAGCAATGACCCTGCGAAGAACAAGGATCTGGCAGGCAAATACGATATGACGTGGATGGTAGTAGAGAATTCTCCGAAGAAGGACTATGCCCTCAAGTGGCTTGAAATGCTGTCTGAAAAGGAAAACTACACGGATTTCGTGAACACAGCAGGCTTCCTGCCGACACAATCCGATGTTGCGCTCAGCAGTGAGTTCATTAAGGAAATCCAGCCGAATCTGGATAATTTCAAGCTTTCTTGGGATCAGCTGTTCATTAATCGCCAGAATGTCGGACAGTTCATCTCCGAGTCCAGTGTACATGCTGAATTCCTGACGCCTGCAGGGCCACTGGCCACTCCGAAAGAGCTGGCCGAGAAGTCTCAGGCCGATTGGGATGCCGCTGCGCCGAAGTAAGGCGCCCGTCTGATGTCAACGGTGCCAGCCAATGCTGTTCGATGCAACTAAGTTGGTAGTATAACTGCATTCGTAATTTGGCTGTGCACTGATAAGTAAGTAAGTAAGTAAGTAAGTAAGCCGGTCAGTTGTTCATCTGCAACTCGATATTATAGCTCTCGAATGCGCCGGAATAACGCTCAGGATGTATGCCTGCTATAACATCGTCCCGGGCTGTGTTCCGGCGTGAGCTATGCCTGCAGGAGACTATATGGCTTGAGATACCTGTAACAGATGATTCAGATTCAACGAAATGAAGGGTGTGAGAATGATGTATCCTTTCGGAAAAGGAAAAGCACGGCTTGTCCCGTATCTGTATCTGGGCATTCCACTGCTGTTATATGCTTTGTTTGGCTTTGGCCCTTCGCTGGTTACGGTATTATTCTCCTTCACGGACGCCACAGGGGTAAGGGGACAATCCTGGAGCTTTGTTGGCCTTGAGAATTACCGGACGTTCTTTAGTTCCTCTAATTCAGGGGACCGAATCGCTGCAATTGGGCGGTCGCTTTATTTTGCGGTCGCCGTGGTGGTGATCCAGAATGCCGTAGGTCTGTTCATGGCGATCCTCATTAACAAAAAGCTCAGGGGAGATACGTTCTACCGGGCTGTATTCTTTCTTCCAGTCGTGCTTGGTGTTACGGTATCTGGCCTGATCTGGCAGCTCGTTGCCAATCCGCTTGGCGGACCTGCGCAATCGATATTGAACTTTTTTGGAACCAGCTCGAATTTCTTCGGAGACTACAATGTTGCTTTTGAGCTGATTATTTTCGTGCAAATCTGGATGTACATGGGTTATTCCATGACCATCTTCCTGGCCGGATTGCAATCCATTCCATCGGATCTGTATGAGGCAGGCTATATGGACGGAGCTTCAGGCTGGAAGGCGTTCAAGAACATCACGTTCCCGATGATTGCTCCAGCGTTCACTGTGAATATGCTGTTGTCCATCATTGGTGCGCTGCAGACGTTCGATATTATCTACGTCCTGACCGGAGGGAAATTCAATACGACGACCCTTGCCTTTGATGTCTATGCGACGGCGTTCGGCACGGGCACCTCGGATTATGGTCTGGCATCTGCGGTTGCCATGATTCAATTCCTGTTTGTATTCGCTATATCGATGGTGGCTCTGTATTATCTGCGTAGAAGAGAGGTGGAAATGTAATGAAGGAGAGCAAGGTCACGCGTACTGTCAGTTACGTCGTTGTGTTGATCATGCTGGCGATGTACATTTTCCCTCTATTCTATCTGTTCAACGTCTCCATGAAGACACAAAGCGAATATTTACTTAATCCCGTGGCACTGGCTGAGGGGATGCGCCTGGAGAATTTCACGGAAGCATGGGAACGCGGGAATTTCTCGCAGTATATGTGGAACAGTGTGCTCTACACCGGAGTATCGACTGTGCTCACACTGATGCTGTCCGTCTTTGCTGCATTTCCACTCGCACGGAGATATGTCAGATTCAGCAGTCTGATCTATGTATTTTTCTTAATCTCCATGTACCTGCCGAATCCTCTTATTCCGCAATTCTCGCTGATTAATAGTCTCGGTCTGTACAACACGCAGATTGGCTTTATTTTGCTGAAGACAACGGGGACCGGAATTGCCTTCCTCATGTTCACAGGATACATCAAGTCCGTATCCCGGGAGCTGGATGAGGCGGCTGCGATGGACGGCTGTGGCTATACACGCTATTTGTTCACGATCCTCATACCACTAATGAAGCCGATTCTGGCTACGGGCGTGATCCTGACGGCTATCGGTGTATGGAATGACATTATCGGACCGACAATCTATCTGTCAGACCCGTCCTATCAGCCTGTCACCAAGGGCTTATTCACCTTCTATGGACAATACATGAACAACTGGCCGCTACTGGCATGCGGGATACTGATTGTGACATTGCCGCTGGTGGTGCTCTACGTGCTGCTGCAGCGTTTTATTGTGGGTGGAGCGATGGCAGGGGCTGTGAAGTCCTGAGTGTGTCAAGAAGAAGTAATCATGCTATAGGCAAGGAAAGGAAGGGTTTGTGCGATGAGTAATCATACTTTGGTTTTTCCGAATGATTTTATATGGGGGACATCAACCTCTTCATTTCAGATTGAAGGAGCAGCTGCTGAAGGGGGGCGTGTGCCTTCTGTGTGGGATACGTTCTGCCGTATTCCTGGCAAGGTGGTAAATGGGGATCACGGTGACATTGCGTGTGACCACTATCACCGCTATCGTGAGGATATTGCCTTGATGAAGCAGCTTGGCTTCCGGTATTATCGCTTCTCTGTGGCCTGGCCGCGTATTATTCCTGCACCTGGAGTTGTCAATGAAGAAGGGGTGGATTTCTATAGCCGATTGCTGGATGAGGTGGAGCAAGCTGGACTGACCCCTATGCTTACGCTGTTCCATTGGGATCTTCCGCAATGGCTGCAGGATATGGGAGGCTGGACCAATCGCGAGGTACTGGAGCACTTCCGGCTCTATGCATCGACGTTGATGGACCGCTTCGGGCACCGTATAAGCTGGTGGAATACCATCAATGAGCCTTACTGCGCATCAATTCTGGGATATGGGACTGGAGAGCATGCGCCGGGTCATCAGAACTGGTATGAGGCGTTCACCGCCGCCCATCATCTATTAATCTGCCATGGTATTGCGATGGACCTGCATCGGGAGAAGGGATTATCGGGTCAGATTGGAATTACACTCAATATGGAGCACGTAGATGCAGCGTCTGCATCCGATGAGGATATCGCAGCGGCCGCTAGACGGGACGGCTTCCTGAATCGTTGGTTCGCTGAGCCTGTCTTTCACGGACGGTATCCGGAGGATATGATCGCTTGGTATGGAGAGCATGTACGTGGGATGGATTTTGTACAGGAAGGAGATCTGGAGAGGATTCATCAGCCGGGCGACTTCCTGGGGATCAATTACTATGCACGTTGTGTGGTCAAGGCAGCCGCCAATGACAGTCTGCTGCAGCTGGAGCAGATCAAATTCACCGAGCCGGTCACGGATCTGGGCTGGGAGATTCATCCGGATTCCTTGTACAAATTGTTGAAGCATGTGGAGCAGAACTATACCAACGGCCTACCGATCTTCATTACTGAAAATGGTGCTGCCATGAAGGATGAATTTGTGGAAGGTGTGGTTCAGGATACGGGGCGTCAGCAGTATATTCATGATCATCTGGTTGCCTGTCACCGTTTTATGCAAGAGGGTGGGCAGCTAAAGGGCTATTACGTGTGGTCCTTCCTGGATAACTTCGAGTGGGCGTTCGGCTATAGCAAGCGTTTTGGCATTATCTATGTCGATTACGCTACACAGCAGCGTACTCCGAAGCAAAGTGCGCATTGGATGAGCCGGGTCATCGCAGCCAACGCCCTGGAACAGTGAGGTGACGTATGACAGCGAATTATTATTTTGATGACGAAGGCAGATTCGTAATTGACCAGTATCAGCAGGCGAAGCCGTTCTCCAGCTTCCTGCCGGGTATTGCAGGCATTCATGGCATTCCGATGTGGGCGTATTATGTGAATCGTGGACAGGGGATTGCGAGCTTCGGGGTTGAGGACAAGAATGGTGCCATCATGGAGTTTTTTCCAGCTGATCGCAGCTATAGCCTTGTGCCGTTGCATGGCTTTCGCACATTCGTGAAGCATAGACCTGCCTTACTGGACAGCGATCCTGCCCAAGCATCAGTAGCATCGGCGTCCTCTTTAGACGGGAATAGCACCTCAAGCGCACCCCGAGAGTGGGGCTATCGGGAGCTTTTCTCAACTATGAATGCCCCTGACCAAGAGCAACAGCGAATGCGAATCTCACGGAATCGGCTGGACCTGGACAGTGAAGACGCAGATACAGGACTCCAAGTGCAGGTGCGATACTATACCTTGCCTGGCGAGAGCTATGCTGCGCTTGTCCGACAGGTGGAGCTACGGAATGCCAGTGATGCAGCCATGGAACTGGAGGTGCTGGACGGAATGCCAGCGGTCCTGCCATTCGGGATTGAGAATGCAGCGTATAAGGAGTTGGGCTACACGCTGAAGAGCTGGATGGATGTCGAGGGGCTGGATAGCCAGGTTCCGTTCTACAAGCTGCGTGGTAGCACAGCAGATACCAGTGAGGTTCACAGGATTGAAGCAGGTCATTTTATGTACAGCTTCATGGAGCAGGATGGCGAGGAACAGCTACTCCAACCTTTGATAGATTCGGGCCTTATATTTGGCAGTAACACGGCTCTGACCGTGCCTGAGGGATTTCTGCGTACATCCGTTTCGGAGCTAATGAGCCAGCCACAGACGACCACCAACAAGGTTCCCTGTGCCTTCAGCGGATATGCTGTTGAGTTGGCGGCAGGGGCTGCAGTTCGTCACTGTATGGTAATCGGTCATGTACAGAGCGTTGATGATATTACAGGGCGGCTTAATGAACTGGCAACGATGGATTATATTCAGCGGAAGGAGCGGGAAGCGGAGCAACTGGCCCATACTTTGACCGACGATATGGAGACCCGTTCTGCTGTGCCACTCTTCGACGAATATTGCCGCCAGAGCTATCTGGATAATCTGCTGCGAGGTGGTTATCCGCTGTTGCTGGATAATGGCACGAAGAAGCCCTATGTCTATCATGTGTACTCACGCAAGCATGGGGACCTTGAGCGAGATTATAACTTCTTCAAGCTTCAGGCAAGAACGTATTCACAAGGCAACGGGAACTTTCGGGATGCCAATCAGAACCGCCGTAATGACGTATGGTTCCACCCGGAGATTGAGGATTTCAACATCCGTATGTTCATGAGCTTCATTCAGCCTGACGGCTACAATCCACTTGTGGTAAAAGGGTGCAGCTTCCGGATTCGCACCGTGGATGAGGAACTGCTCCAGCTGGTTGGTTCTGATGCGCATGAATCCTTTCACACCCTCCTTTCTGGGTCCTATACACCCGGAGAGCTTATCGATTGGAGCGAGCGCTTCAAGCATATGCTGACGGTCCAGCCCTCAGAGCTCGTGACGACGGTGCTGGGCTGCTCGGAGCAGAGCTTCGAGGCGGATTTCGGCGAAGGCTACTGGACAGATCACTGGACATATAATCTAGATTTGATTGAAAGCTATCTGGGTGTCTACCCTGATCGACTGGAGACGTTGCTCCTGACCAGGGAATACCGATATTATGACAGTCCTGCTTGGGTGCAGCCACGTGAGCATAAATATGTACAGCTCGATGACGGTCGAATTCGTCAGTATGGAGCCGTGCTGGAGAGCAAGGAGAAGGAAGCACAGCTTCACAACCGTGAACGGGATGCGAACTGGGTTCGTACACAGCAGGGCAAGGGGGAAATCTATCTGTCCAACCTGCTGGAAAAGCTGTTCTCGCTGGTTATCATCAAGCTGGCAACGCTTGATCCAGAGGGTCTGGGCATTGAGATGGAGGCTGGTAAGCCAGGCTGGAATGATTCGATGAACGGGCTGCCAGGACTCATGGCCTCTGGCTTCGGAGAGCTGTGCGAGCTGCAACGTATGATCCAGTTCCTATTGAACGCAATTCAGCAATTGCCCCAGGAGGGTGCGATTCGACTCCCGGTCGAGGTGGTGCAGCTCGTGGATAGAGTGGAATATGCGCTTGGGGTGTACGAACAGTCACAGACGAGACAGGAGCGGGATTACACCTTCTGGTCTACGATATCGGAGGCTAGAGAGGCTTATAGATTGGCTATTCGCTGGGGCTTTGCTGGGGCGGAGGAGGCACTGGAGCTGACTCGTATCCAGCTTATGCTGACCAAGGCTGAGCGCAAGCTGCACGAAGGGATGAAGCGAGCGCTGGATATCGGTCAAGGCTTGTATCCGACGTACTTTTACTATGAAGCTGCTCAGTATGAGTTAAGGACGGATGAAAGTGGCCGCAACCAGATTGAGATCAAGGCGTTCAAGCGACATGATCTTCCACATTTTCTGGAAGGACCTGTCCGGGCACTGAAGGTGAAGCAGTCGCCAATCTCGCCACAGGAGCTGCACCGCAATATCCGTAACAGTGGATTGTACGATGATGCGTTAGGGATGTATAAGGTCAATGAAAGTCTCGACGGGCAGCCATTCGAGCTAGGACGTTCCCGTGCATTTACACCGGGCTGGCTGGAGAACGAATCCATATTCATGCATATGGAGTTCAAGTATTTGCTGGAGTGTCTGCGTAACGGGCTGTATGAGGAATTCTTTGCAGATATGCAGCGCGCATTGCCTCCGTTCATGGATGCAGCTGTATATGGACGCAGTACGCTGGAGAATAGCTCCTTCATTGCCAGTAGTGCGAATCCGGACGAGAGTCTGCATGGTACAGGATTTATTGCAAGGCTCAGCGGCTCTACCGCAGAATTTCTTCATATGTGGCTGTATATGATGATGGGGGAGAAGCCGTTCCGATATGATGATGACAGGCTGACCTTCCAGCTTGCACCGAAGCTGCCCGGCTGGCTCTTTGACTCAGAGGGGACACTGTCGTTTCGCCTACTGGGCAGCTGTGAAGTGACGTATATTCGAGCGAATCGGCAGAATACTTTTTCCCAGAACACGCTGGCTGCAAGCTACGAGCTGTTCTACAACGACGGCAGCAGCAAAGCTATTCAAGGTGCTGTTCTTGAGGAGCAGGAGGCATACGATGTGCGGGAGCGTCGAATCGCTCGAATGAAGGTATATTTATAGTGTATTTGATTTGAGCGGCTGTATACGCACGTCTGGTCAAGTTACCAGAATGTCGCTGAGGATGTGCCTTCCACCAATCAGAAAGCCATAAGCATGGTGCGACTGATGGTGAAGGTCATCCTTTTTTTAGTTTTATACGTAAACTATCACTTGTCATTATACTTAACACTATGAATGAGCTAACTTAATTTCAATTACGGATAAATGTAAAAAAGACTTGTCTATTCTTCTGTTCTATTGTAAAGTTACCATTAATCACCTCTTTTTAACTGTTCTATATGTTATTTTACTTAACGTGTAGCTGTTTGATGCTTTATACCACGACAGGATTCACACACACTAGAAACCTCGTACATCAAGAGCAATTTTTCATCGCATTAACACCATGCCAACACATCCTTGTTATGTTTTTCTTCTACTAGCCCAGACCTCATCTACAGTAAGTCATCCAGCATGTAAGCCTATCCTACTAGACATACAGCATATCTCCGCCAAGGAATGCAGTTATATATGTTGATATTGCAGTGTATGCTATCCAACTTCCAGATTCACAGCAAATCAAATTCGAAGCAATTTTAGTCAACTCAAAGTCAACTCAACTCTAGTCCCATATCTTTTAATCCACTAATCGAAGTGTCTCTAAACTTAAAATCCCACTTGATTGTCTATGTCATTTTGACGTATGCCGTCTTTTGTTGTCACATTAACAGTGAATATATGTTATTTGGTGAATATTATGTAATCTAATAATGTTTATTTTGTGTTACATCCATTCATTATATAAATGCTGCTGAAAGGGGTTATTCAATGTTGAAGAGAAGATGGTGGAGTGGTGTGCTGATTCTTGTATTGGCGGTAATGGTAGGCATTGCCGGTTGTAGTGGAGGCTCCAATGAGACAGCGCCTGAGCCGGGCAATGATCCGGCACCTGAACAGGAAGCAACAGTACAGGATACGCTGATTTTCGGTCGAGGTGGAGATTCAGTAGCACTTGACCCTGGTATTGTTACTGACGGCGAGTCTTTGAAAATTGCACAGCAGGTATTCGACACGTTGCTGTCCTATGAGCCTGGTTCCACGAAGGTCCAACCTTCTCTTGCCGAGAGCTGGGAGGTGACTGAAGACGGCTTGACGTATACGTTCAAGCTTCGTCAGGGAGTCAAATTCCATGATGGAACAGACTTCAATGCAGAGGCAGTGGTCTTTAACTTCGAGCGTTGGGGCAATCCGGGCAGTGAATACAAGTTCGAGGGAGATTCCTTCGATTATTATGATTCCATGTTCGGTAGCGAGGAGAGTCGGGTGATCAAGGAGGTCACAGCAGTGGATGAGCATACAGTGCAATTCACGCTGAACCAGCCGCAGGCTCCTTTCTTGCAGAATATTGCAATGTCTAGCTTCGGGATCGCCAGTCCGACAGCTGTGAAGGAGAAGACTACTAATTTCAAGAGTGAACCGGTTGGTACGGGGCCGTTCGTGTTCAAGGAATGGAAGCGTAATGACTCCATTACCCTAGAGAAGAACCCGGATTACTGGCAGGAGGGCTTGCCCAAGCTGAACAAGGTTATTGTACGTTCGATCCCGGATAATACGGCTCGCTTCAATGCCTTGCAGAATGGTGAGATCGACATTATGGAGGATCTGAATGCGGATGATCTGACTGTGCTGGAGAGCAATGCGAACCTACAGAAGATCGAGCGCCCTTCCTTTAATGTAGGGTATGTTGGCTTTAATACGAAGAAGAAGCCATTTGATGATAAAAAGGTGCGTCAGGCTCTGAACCACGCTGTCAATAAGCAAGCTATCGTGGATGCCTTCTTTGGCGGCTCCGCTCAGGTGGCGAAGAATCCGTTACCACCAACCCTCTGGGGCTATAACGATGAAATTCAGGACTACGCCTATGACCCGGAGAAGGCTAAGGCGTTACTGGCTGAGGCTGGCCACCCTGATGGCATTGCCGAGACACTGACCTTCTATGCGATGCCGGTATCCCGTCCTTATATGCCGGATGGCCGTAAGGTTGCTGAGGCGATTCAGGCAGACCTGGAGAAGATTGGCGTCACGGTCAGCATTCAGTCTCCGGAGTGGGCTACCTATCTGGATGACTTAAAGGTCGGGAAGAAGGATGACCTGTATATGTTGGGCTGGACAGGGGATAACGGTGACCCGGACAATTTTATTTACACCCTGTTGGATAAAGACACGATTCCAGGCAATAACCGAAGCTTTTATGTAAATGAGGAGCTGCATACCATTCTGGTGGAGGCACAGAAGGAAGTCGATCAGGACAAGCGTGCCGAGCTGTACAAGCAGGCACAGGTCATCATCAAGGAAGATGCCCCGTGGATTCCACTGGTGCATACAACACCGCTCATGGCGGCTTCATCTAATCTGAAGGGCTATACCCCATCTCCGACTGGCTCCGAGCCATATGCCAGCATTTACTTTGAGTAAGATATAACCTCAGACAGAGTGAACCCTCGGCGGTATGTCCCGCGGCACGTGTAAGCCGCATTGGGACAGCCGCCGACATGTTCATGTCTGAGCTAGTGGATGGTGACGTGACATGAATTCCTACGTACTCAAACGAATACTTGTACTGATTCCGGTGCTTTTTGGCATGACAATCATTGTATTTTCCATTATACACGCCATTCCGGGAGACCCCGCAGATACGATCCTGGGAGACAAGGCGACAGAGCAATCCAAGCAGGCTCTACGAGACCAGCTTGGACTTGATAAGCCTTGGATTCAGCAATATGGAGCCTATCTTAGCGAGCTATTACGTGGTGATCTCGGCGATTCCATTCGTACACGAGAGCCCATTGCCCGGGAAATTTTGCCCTACCTTGCAGCAACTCTTGAGCTGACGGCAGCGAGCATGTTTTTTGCGCTATTCGTCGGGGTGAATGCAGGGATCATTAGCGCCTGGAGGCAGAACTCCTGGTTCGATTACGCCTGTATGGTGATTGCTCTTGTCGGAGTGTCCATGCCGATATTCTGGCTGGGCTTGATGGAGCAATGGATATTTGCGAACAAGCTGCAATGGCTACCATCGATTGGTAGGATGAACCCACGTGATCCGGTGGAATCGGTGACCAACCTGGCAGTTATTGATGCCATGCTCGCAGGTCGCTGGGATCAGCTATGGGTGGTTATCAAGCATCTCATACTACCAAGCATCGCGCTCGGCACGATTCCGATGGCGGTTATTGCCCGGATGACTCGCTCCAGCATGGTCGAGGTGATGGGCTCTGACTATATTCGTACCGCACGGGCCAAGGGGCTGGCTCCATTTTATGTCGTATATCGACATGCCCTGAAGAATGCGGCCATACCCGTACTGACAGTCGTAGGTCTCCAGACGGGATCATTGCTGGGTGGGGCAGTCCTGACAGAGACTATCTTCGCCTGGCCAGGTATCGGACGCTATATCTATGAAGCAATCAGTTCCAGAGACTATCCAGTCATTCAGAGTGGCATTCTGATTATTGCCTTTATGTTCGTCGTGATTAATCTTGTGGTTGACCTGCTGTATGCTTTCATTGACCGCCGGATTCGCTACCAGTAAAGACAGGCAGGAGGAAGTTATGAGTGAGATGATGTTGAATACCCAGGAGCGGCGAGTCGTTGTACCGGCTAGGCCACGATCCGGGCCATGGCGTGATGCCTGGAGATCCTTCAAGCGTAACAAGACAGCCGTAATTGGCATGCTGGTTATTATTTTCTTCATTATAATAGCGCTTGGAGCTCCATGGATCGCGCCGGGAGACTATAAGGAGCAGGAGTTGACCAATCGTCTGCAGGCGCCATCAGCCGAGCATTGGTTCGGGACGGATGACCTGGGCCGGGATATTCTGACACGTACGATTTACGGGGCCAGAATTTCCTTGTGGGTCGGTTTCGTGTCTGTGATCGGTTCGATTGTGGTAGGTACGGCACTGGGGATCATTGCAGGCTTCTTTGGAAAATGGGTGGATATGCTCATTTCCCGTGTGTTTGATATCCTGCTGGCCTTTCCGGCCATCCTGTTGGCTATTGCGATTGTTGCGATTCTGGGGCCTTCCTTGCAAAATGCCTTATACGCGATTGCCATTGTCAATGTACCGACTTACGGACGACTGGTCCGCTCCAAGGTGCTCAGTCTGAAGAACGAGGAGTACATTACGGCGGCGAAGGCTATGGGGGGCAGCAATGCACGAATCTTGATTAGACACATCCTTCCGAATAGCCTGACACCGATCATTGTCCAGGGGACGCTGGGCATTGGTACGGCCATTATTGAGGCTGCTGCTCTTGGCTTCCTTGGTATGGGGGCCCAGCCACCTGAGCCAGAATGGGGAAAGATGCTGTCGGATTCAAGACAGTTCATCCAGACGGCACCTTGGACAGTCTTCTTCCCAGGCCTCTCCATCATGCTGACCGTGCTTGGCTTCAATCTGCTAGGTGACGGGCTACGTGATGTATTGGACCCGAAGATGAAATAGAAGCGGAAAAGGAAGTAGTTGGAGCGCTTTTCGGAATGTCTAAAAATGTGTATAATCACTCCAATAGGTTGGGAGTGAAACGTATGACATGGAAATCAAAAAGAGAACATCGCCAGCATCCTGAGGATCTGCGTGTGGATGCTTCGCGAGCTGCATATGAACGAGATTATTCCAGGCTGATCCATTCGCCGACATTCCGAAGATTGCAAGGAAAGTCCCAGGTGTTCGGCGCAGGCACAGGTGATTATTATCGGACAAGGCTCACCCATTCCCTGGAGGTTGCCCAGATTGCGAGAGAGGCTGCACGCAGTCTGATCCGCTCCTACCCAGAGGTACTGGCGGAGCAGGCAGATAATCCTGGATTGATCATTGATTCCGAGGTTGTTGAATGTGCCTCCATTGCTCATGATTTCGGACATCCTCCTTTTGGACATAAGGGGGAAGAGGTGCTGGATGGCATTCTGGATCAGCTGGTGCATACGAAGGCCGAGCAGCTGGCGCTGTCACAGGGTTTTCCGCCACAATCCGAGCCAGCCCTGCAAGCACGTGTCGCCATGCGACATAAGTATGAGCACTTTGAAGGCAATGCCCATAATTTCCGGCTCATGATGTTTCTGGAGAAGCGTGAGAATATTGATGGCCTGAATCTGACGGATGCAGTCCTGTTGGGTGTCAATAAGTATCCATACCCAGGAACGGTGAATAAGAAGGGGATGTATCTGCACGAATGGCAGTATATTCAGGCTATTCGCAACGACTGGGGGATTCCGGATGGGAAGAAGACGCTGGAGGCTCAGTTGATGGACCTTTGCGATGATATCGCCTATTCGGCTCATGATCTGGAGGATGGCATCAAGGCTGGTAAGATTGAGGTGCATGAACATTTTCTCTATGATCCTTATCTCAAGCGCCTGATTGTAGAGAAGATTACGACTCTGGAGGATGCCTTCTGGCAAGGCTGGACGGAGGAGCAGATTGGTCCGAAGGTGAATCAGGTGCTGTCGGAGTTCCTCAAGGTATGGACTAGCAAAATGCCCCTCTGCGAGCACGATTATTCCCGAACGAGACGGGAGGTCAAGGCTTACTGGGTAAGCTTGTTCGTAAGCAGTCTTGGTGTCATCGAAGACGGCAACTGGAAGAAGGTCACCTTCGTGAAGGAGGGGAAAGAGGATCTGGACATGCTGCGCACGGTGAGTGTCCTGAAGAGCTTTGCATGGGTGACGATGATTCGCGATCTGCGAGTGCAACGTCTCCAGAAGCGAAGCGAATGGATGCTGAAGCGCTTATGGCAGGCCTTTCTGGACCCGGAGACCTCGAAGTCTATTATTCCAAGCGACTGGCTTCAGCGCTACGAACGTGATCAGGCCAAGCCGAACCCGATCTGGACCTGGGAGCATATGGTGATTGATTATATCGCCGGAATGACAGATGCGTTTGCTGAGAAAATCTATAACGAATTGTATGGTCTGAAGGTAGGGTCCATCTACGATCTGGATTGATCTTATCTATACTGATCTGGTCCAGTCTGGTTATCTTGCTGATCGGGATATGCTAATGATCAATGATCTGGTTAATCTAATGTAGATTCTCTACAAGTAGACTTAGGATACATTCATCCTCATTGTCGTAAAAGCCAAACAGAGCAGCATTCTCCCGTTAGTAGAGAATTGCTGCTCTTCGTTTTGGCTTATTTCAGCTAGCTTCTAAGTAGAAGGTAGGGAAGTGAAGCTATCCGGCCTCAAGCGTCACTTTTCAATATCACGAGAAGGGATTCCCTTGTTGTTCTTCAATTTAAGTGGATTAGCTTTCTAGATCATTGCAGATGAAATCAGATTCGACCAAGGTACTTGCTCTTTTTTGGCATGCAGAATGTCATTGATCCCTGACACGCATGTCCGTATAATGTAGGCTCGCTGGCGTACAGGCATGTTCAATATTGGGCACGACGCCTGATTTTATGTAAGAGTTTATTAAACTTTCACCAAATTGTGTTAACTTTTCGCTCATGGCTTCACAGTAGGTAGTGAACTGCCGACACTAGTAATATAGGTCTACATAATTATGAAAGATAAAGATTGAAGGAGTGGGCAGAAAGATATGGCAAAGGGAAAAAAATTGAGAGAGAAACGTACTGTAAAAGCTCGATTGCCCCAACTACGAAGCTGGAAGCATATACTTAGAGAACAGGCCTCCAAGCTACGTACAATCCCGTGGTCCAGCTTGCACAAGGGACTGGATGCCCGTACTAGCATCAAGAGCTTCGTCAGACTCGTCTTTGGTATGCTTGTAGTCTATCTGCTGATCTTTGGAGTACTGACACTATACCAGACGCTGAAGATGCAGCAGAGCACAGACGGAATTGTGAACCGTATCATGCCGTCTCTTGAGCATATTAACAATGTTCACTTCGCTACAGAACATGTTCTAACAATCAGCTTTCGACATTTTGCTACGAGCGAACCGGCAGAGCGGGAGCTTATTGAGGAAGAACGGGCGGCAATGATTCGTACTGTGGCTGACAGTATGAAGGCTTTGAAGGCTACCGCCACAGATCCGAATGAGCTGGAGCATCTGGAGTCCTTGCGGAGCAAATGGGATCAGTATCTCAAGCTGAACACCCAGGCGTTGAAGCTGAGTCAGAATGGGCAAGGGGAGCTGGCCTCGGAGGTTGCCGAGAAGGGCATGGATGCTTTTAATGTCATGCAGGGGGATATGGATCAACTGATCAGTCTGAACAAGGAGCGGGTGAGCAGAGAGGTAAGTCGCGCCGAGAGCAGCTTCACCTTGGCACTCTGGATTACAGTCCTTTGTCTTCTGATTGCGGTAGCAGCAGCTTATTTTGCTAACCAACAAATGTTCCGCAAAATCGTAAAGCCGCTGATGGATGTAACTCATGGTGTGAAGGTAGTCGCAGCCGGAGACTTGAGTGGTCAGGATATTGAGGTCCGCAATCAGGATGAGATCGGCACATTGGTGCATGCTGTGAATGCGATGAAGCATAATCTGGTTGTGATGGTGACGAATATTCAGGATATTTCGAGTCTGATGAACCAGCGTAGCGGGGAGCTTAATGTGTCCGCTGAGGAGGTCAAAGCTGGAAGTCTGCAGATATCGGTGACAATGGAGGAGCTGGCGAAGGGGGCGGAGAATCAAGCACAGACAGCAGCGGATTCGGCCAGAACGGTAACTGAGCTTAGTGAGCACATTGCGAACCACGCACGGCAAGGGCAACAGCTTCAGCAGACCTCACAGCTGGTTCGGGGCCAGGGAGAGAACGGACAGCTAGCGATGAAGGATCTGATGCAGCAAATGCACGAGATTGCAGGTCTGGTCAAGAACGCTATGGGCAGGGTCACCGAGCTGGATCATAAGAATCAAAGTATTACCAAGCTTGTGGGGAACATTCGTGAGATTGCCAGTCAGACCAACATGCTTGCATTGAATGCTACAATAGAAGCGGCGCGGGCTGGTGAGAGTGGTCGAGGATTCGCGGTGGTGGCGAAGGAAGTAAGCCTATTATCTGCTGCAGTAAGTGACACTGTCGCCGAGATCACGGATATGACGACTGGTATCCAGCAGGATTCCCGTACGATCGTGAAGCTTCTGGAGGACGGCGTGGAGCAGACAGATCAGGGGGATCGGCAGATGGTCGTTACCGGTGGCGCGTTCAAGGAGATCATTCTATCGGTAGAGCAGATGGCAGATATCATTACAGGGATTGGGGATCGGCTACAGGCGATGGAACAGTCCAGTATGATCATGAAGGAACATAGTGAGAATATTTCTGCGGTGTCTGAGCAATCGGCGGCAGGAGCACAAGAAGTAACGGCATCGGTACAGCAACAAAGCGGAACTCTGGACACCGTAGCTGGCAGCATTCTGGAGCTGAAGGAGATGTCAGATAAGCTGCTGCAATCGGTGTCGCGCTTCACTTTAGGAGGGCGATGATGGAAATAGACAAAGCGCAGCACACACTTACATGGACCTACAACGAGAGCGCGCCAGAAGAATCTAAGGAATACATTTATGTGTATGCATGCCATACCACCGAGCGTGGGCTATGCCGATTGGAGCTTGGCAGCTTGTTCGGACGGCCACCGCGGCATGATAATGTATACATTGCAACGAGAAGAATTGAGCCAGGGCAAAGTGCATTTATCCGGCTACGACTGGAAGTGCTAGTGCGATCTTCCGCATGGGAAGATATCTGTACGTATGCAAGGCAGCTCCGGCTTCCTGAAGGACAGACCTTCAAGGTTCATTGTCTGAAGGAAAATGATATGCCCTTTGACTACTCGGAGCGCAGACATCTGGAGCGACAGCTCGGCATGCTGGTCAAAGGCACAGCTCGTATGAAGAATCCAGATTGTACATTAGGACTGATTTACTTGGATGGGGAATGGGTGCTCGGTATTTGCGAAGACAGCGATCGTTCGTGGCTGGAGCGTAAGCATAAGCCCTATAACTATTCGACCGGTCTGCCGATGGTAGCAGTAAGAGCCTTGATTAACATAGCCTTGCCCCATGCCGAAGGCCGAACCTTGATTGATCCCTGCTGTGGAATGGGTAACGTCCTGATTGAGGCGCTACATATGGGGATTAGGGCCCATGGTGTAGATATGAATCCGCTGGCTATTCAGGGTGCACGCACCAATCTTAAGCATTATGGCTACGGAGAGGAATACGTTACGCTAGGAGATATGAATCATATCATAGCTCGTTATGATGCGGCGGTGCTGGATATGCCCTATAATCTGTGCTCTGTTCAGTCGGTGACGGAGAGGGAGGCTATGCTTGCAAGCCTTAGAAGAATGACGGATCGGGCCATCGTCATCAGCATGGAGTCTATTAAGGAATCGCTGGAGCAAGCAGGATGGGCGGTCATTGCTACAGCAAGATTGTATAAAGGGGAAAAGAGCTCCATGGTCAGAGAGATCTACGTTTGTGGAGCACGCTGACACCTTTCTTAAGTGGAGAAGCTCATCAGGAGGGGACGAATACCTCGCATGGCTTGAAGCGGAAAGTCATAGCCCATGAGTTCATAAAAGCATAGCCCGTGAGTTCGCAAAAGCATATCCGCGCGAGGACGTGTGCGTGAACGTTCTACTAACATGAAAGATCGTGAAAGACGTAAAAGACCGTCTCCCAGTCATTGGGTGATATACTCCCTAAGTAAGCGACAGGTGGAATGACAACCTGGGGTTACAAGGGGAACATATCTTGCTGACTATGGAGACGGTTTTTTTAATGGTTTATGGTTTAATACTTTTTGCTGTAATCCACAAAGTTCCGTTGCGGGGTCTGCCCCTTGATATAATCCTGCAGGTTCTCTAGGAAAATCGGCAGGACTCGTTCGCTATAGCGATCTGTGCTTCCAGCGATATGAGGAGTAATCAGCACATTGTCCATGCTCCATAGCGGGTGCTCGGCTGGCAGTGGCTCTTCCTCGAATACATCCAGACCTGCATAGGCCAGCGTGCCTTGCTCCAGTGCCTGAATGAGCGCCTCCGTCTTAACTGTGCTGCCACGGCCTACGTTGATGAAGCTGCTTCCCGGCTTCACGGCCTGGAATGCGCGTTCGTCGAACCAATGATGAGTCTCTTCTGTATAAGGAAGAATATTGACAATGACGTCGGCCTGTGCCAGGGCATCGTACAAGCCATCCATCGTGTACATATGGTCCACATGCTGTACACTCTTGCCCGAACGGCGAATGCCCAGCACTCGCATGCCGAAGGCACTGGCGATTCTGGCTGTCTCTGAGCCGATCTCGCCGACGCCGACGATCAGCATGGTCTTCCCGCGGATCTCGCCCAGCTCGGAAGCTGGAGGGGACCACTGACGCTGCCACTGATGCTGCCCAGAAGTATGGATATACCGGGTATGCGCAAGCAGAAGGCCAAAGATCATCTCAGTTATAGGAATGGCATGGACCCCGCTGGCATCCGTCAATACTATATTCCTGTCCGCAAGCTGCTCCAGTGGCATCTTGTCTATGCCGGCAGACCAGCTCTGAATCCAGCGCAGCTTGCTATTCTCATGAAGTGCGGCAGCCTCCAACCCTCGGGACCAGCCGATGAGAATTTCCGCTTCCTGAATAATTGCTGGGTCGATCTCCTTGGCTTTTCCCAGAATAAGCTTGAATTCGGGAGCAGTTTCCCGAATCTGTGCTTCCTGCTCCGTCGTCAGATGATGCAAGCACACTATGGTTCTTGACGTAGTTCTCGACATTCTGATTCCTCCCAAGTCATTCACATTATATTACTTGTCTAATTCTCAGCATAACAGATGATCACAAGACTTGCCTAAGACATAGATCAATACGCCTCACTTGCTTTCATATGAGTAATTTAACCGATATAGCAGTGATCATTAACATGTCGGCATCCTCTTCAGGCCCTACTAGCCATGCATAGCATGGTAATGCTCGTGTTATACTGACTCCATAACTACTACCTTGACCATTTCAAATGTGAGTAAATGTGAGTAATAGTAAGAACATTGAATGCTGCAGTTAGGAGAGGATGCCAAATGACCCCTACGAAGAAGGGTACAGCTTCGCAAGAAAGAATATTTATCGCCGTGCCATTGCCAGACCTGCTCAAGGAGCAAATGCGTGAATGGGCCGAGACTCTGCGATCTGAGGTTTCCTTTCGAAAATGGACGGATTGGCGTGATTACCATATCACACTTCAATTTCTGGGAGACACAGACACTGCCCGGATTACTGATCTCGTCCTGGCATTGAAGCGGTCGGCTGAAGACCTCGTACCATTCCAATTGAAGCTGGGAGCTGAAGGAACCTTTGGCACGTCCGATCGACCGCGGGTTCTGTGGCAGGGTGTCGAGGGAGAGCTGGATCACTTATCTCGCTTACAGGAGCGAATTGTGGATGCCACGGAGCCACTGGGCTTTCAGAGGGAGAGCAGAGCCTATCATCCGCACATTACGATTGCACGCAATTACACAGGTACAGCTGCATTCAGGCAGTCAGAGGATACGAGCTTTCCGCTCGCGAATTCGACCTGGAAGGTGGAGTCTTTTGTCGTCTATGCCACGCAATTAGGACAACGACCGATGTATAAGGTTATGGATGAAATACCAATAAAAGGGGCGAAAACTTGCTAAACTTCTCTACTAGTGATAATATTGTTCAGCGTTATTCAAAAGTCACATTTTCGGTTACATATACGTTTAGGTGTGCCTAATGTAGCGGGAGGAACAATATGGATATCATTAAAGAGAATCGTTGGGTAGCACCGATGTTAAGCGTGCTGCTGGTATGTATAGTGGGGATTAGTCTGTATTCTGAGGTGCAAAATAAACACAAAATTTCGGAGGCTGTAATCTATAATTCTATCTATTGGTCGGGTATTGGCGAACGATCTACTCAACAAGACAGGATTAGCTCTATGCATTTCTTAAAGGGATCTGATATACCCGTCCCAACCGGGAAAGAAATGCATAGATGGAGACAGATTGAATCGGCTCCTATGCTTCTGAATCAAGTGGAGGAAATGAAGCAACGAGCTACGGCAGAGAACAAGCAGGCTGCTCAGATTCAAAAGGCGGAGGCTGCCAAGAAGGCAGCAGCTGTGGCCGCGACCTCACAGACCCATACCCCCCCTAACAAAATCTTCTTTACGCGTACGCAAACGCTCACGCAGGCAGAACAAGCCAAGTCTACCTGGAGCTACAGCGTCAAGGCGAATGAAGTGCTTTTGCTGCAAAAAATCGTCATGGCAGAAGCTGAAGGCGAACCGTACGAAGGCAAAGTGGCAGTTGCCAACGTTGTCTTGAACCGGCTGCGGTCAGCCAATTTCCCAGATACAATCCAAAATGTCATCTATCAAAAAGCTCAATTTAGTCCGGTAGCGAACGGGCGTCTTCGTCGTGTTCAGCCTAATGAGGATTGTATTCGTGCTGTGAACGAGGCGCTGAACGGCGTGAAGGCTGTGCCCGATAATACGTATTACTTCTTGTCCCTTACGTTGGCTCAGGACCTGACAGTTCACCATAATCGCGAGAAAGTGAAGACGATCGGGAATCATACTTTTTATAAATAATCGTGCATCTCAAAGTGCGGTTCTATTCGGCTTATGTACTGACCAGTGTGTTTATCCTCCGTTATAACGATAGAATTGGGGGTAAATAATAGCATGTGCTTAACATTTGGAGGTGCGGCTGAATTATGAAAATTACGTACTATGGACATTCTGCAATTCTAGTAGAGGAAGCAGGCAAACGATTAATCTTTGATCCGTTCTTGACAGACAATTCACTTGCTGCAATTAAACCGGAAGAGATTCGGGTGGATGCGGTTCTGTTGACTCATGGTCATGCTGATCATTTTGGAGATGCTGTGACCATCGCGAAGAACAACGATTGCCCGATTATAGCTGTCTATGAATTGGCAGAATATTGCATCTCATTAGGAGCAAAGGCAGAGCATATGAATATCGGCGGAGGCTTCCAGTTCGATGGCTTCCACGTAAAATTCACACCAGCCCTGCATAGCTCTTCGATGACCATCGATGGCCAGTCCGTCTATATGGGCGAACCAGGAGGCATACTGCTAACACTGGGAGACAAGGTGTTCTATCATGCCGGAGATACGGCCTTGTTCAGTGATCTTCGTCTAATTGGCGAAAGACATCAGATTGATGCGGCAGCATTGCCTATTGGAGACAAGCTAACCATGGGGCCTGATGATGCGTTGCTGGCTGCTTCCTGGATTCGGGCCAAACGAATCATCCCAGTGCATTATGATACCTTTCCCGGGATCGAACAGGATCCTGTAGCCTTCTGTGAACGATTGGCACAGGAGGGACTTGAGGGCAGGCCGTTGCGTCCAGGGGAGAGCTTCGAGTTCTAGAAGGAGAAGAAGAGATGGGACGACTGCCATTCTCACTTACATCACTTACATCTCCCCTGTAAACTAAGGAAGATATGATGTAAACGGAAAATATAATGTGGATTATACATGTCAAAGGGTCGGTAGTGGAGCCTGTACTGATGTACTGAGCGCCATTACCGACCCTTTTTCGTTTGGCTAAATTTAGCCCATGCTTCAATTAATAATTTGGTTCATCATGTATTCATCACTCAGCTCATCCCTGCATTCTCCTTGGTGCCAAGCGAATGCGTAGAAGAAGAAGGACCGCCGATGCTACGGGGTGACGTCCATTTCTCAGCATATCCCGGCGAGAGGGTGAGTGAGGATACGAGCTGATGTACGACCCGTGCACCCAACTGAGGATGGTATGACTCCGCCCTGAGTCGGGAGCCGCCTATGTGAATGAGCTGCTCGATGGCTTGCTCCAGATCTGTTGCATGCTCAAGCGTGAGCCCGTAGCCCTGCTCGACAAAATAATTACGATTCTCCTCCTCTTGTCCAGGAAGGGCCGGGAGGAAGAGCATTGGAATGCGTTTGACCATGGCTTCTGTGCAGGTCATGCCTCCAGGCTTGGTAATGAGTACATCCGAGGCGTCCATCAATTGGCTAATCTCATGGGTGTACCCAAGGATACGCACATGGGGATGATGCCATTGCGGATTCGAATGCAGCTGATGGTAGAGCTTGCGGTTACTGCCTGTACAAATAATCAACTGTATCCGGCCGGATAGCTGGATTAATTGTTCCAGCATCTCATGCTGGGCTGTTATACCCCAGCCGCCACCCATTACAAGTGAAGTAGGCAGGTTCCGTAGCCCGAGACTCCGGCGGATACTCTCCTTGCTTCCTTTGCTCCAGAAATCAGGATGAACAGGGAGACCCGTGACCGAAATTCGCGAAGGGTCAGCCCCATGCGAAATGAGCACATCACGAACCTTCATGGCCGGAGCCAGATAGCCATCGACCTCTGCATTGACCCAGGTACCGTGCGCGTCATAGTCGGTAATGAGCGTCAATAGAGGTATATTCAGCCCATGCTGCTTGAGATGCGCGATGACGGCGGCCGGAAAGGGATGGGAGCAGACGATAGCGTCCGGGCTCCATGCCGAGATGAGGCGCAAGGCTTTGGTGTAGAAGAGCTTATACAAGGTCAGACGTGTGAATCCATTCAAAGGCTTGTGATATTGTTTGCGATATAGGATGCCGATCAGCTCTGGCTGGACACTCACTGTTTTGCGGTAAGCATCAAGCAGCGCTGGTACTAGCTTCGGGTTCAGGACCGTTCCAAGCTCCATCACACAGGTGTCAGTTCCAGGGAACAGGTGCTTCAGTCCGTCTGCCAGAGCCTGCGCTGCCTTGGTATGTCCTGTACCAAAGCCTTCAGACAATAGCATTATTCGTTTTGCTGACATGATACACCTACTTTGCTTCAGATCATTTCATAGGATGGTGGCACATGGCTTGAATGGATGAAATATAAATGGTTGAACTAGAAGGTGAAGGCTATAGCTTCATTAGTAGAAGCGTTTTTTCAAGTAGAAGCCTTTATTCAAATTGTATAAACGAAAAGAAGATACTTCAATCGTTATTTGTAAATTATGAATGTAAATTCGATTTATGACGATCTGTCCAAATAGAATCGAGACAACTGATTTAGAATCGATTTTAAATACACATATTAATGTATAAATATTCATTTCGACCCCCTGGTTTTTGCATCATTACGGTAATGCTGTAGATCAAAAGATTTATTATCGCTATCATAAAAACTTTGAATTGCTTACGTCATAGGTGAATGTTACAATGATATAACTTAAACTTTCTAATAAGAGAGCAGCTGTATAATTATCGAGATTGCACTCCGGAAAGGCCGAACCTTTCCACCTCCAACACGCACATTTGACATCTTCGCCCTCGTATCGAGCGGTGATGTTCGTCATACCCTCTTTTCTCAGCCTCTGCTGCTGAACATTTCATTTGTCGCTGCCGTCGTTTCCAACCCCGTCCTTACCGAGGACGGCCCTGATTTTACTAGAGAAAGGTTGCGTTCCATGAAACAGACAGGTTTACCTCCAAAACAGGGTCTATACGATCCTCAATTTGAAAAAGATGCTTGTGGTATGGGTTTTGTTGCGAATATTAAAGGCAAGCCATCTCATGATATTGTGACCCAGGCGCTCACGATGCTGGAGAACATGGAACATCGCGGTGGTCAGGGAAGTGAACCGAATTCCGGTGACGGAGCTGGGATCATGATTCAGATACCCCATCAGTTTCTTGCTGCAGAGATGCAGAAGCTTGGTGTGAACCTGCCTGAACCTGGTCATTACGGCGTTGGTATGCTGTTCATGTCTAATGATGCGGATGTCCGCGCAGCACACCAGCAGCGCCTGCAGGAGATTATTGCGGAAGAAGGGCAGGAGTGCCTCGGCTTCCGTGAAGTACCTACTTATGATGAGATGCTGGGCCGGACGGCCAAAGCTGCCAAGCCATATGTATGCCAAGTGTTCGTTAAGCGTGCTGAAGGAATTGAGAATGATCTGGGCTTTGAGCGCAGGCTATATGTCATTCGTAAGCGTGCGGAGCAGGCGATTCGGTACAATGCAGAGGATGAACAGGGTGAGAGCTTCTATGCTCCGAGTATGTCATGTCGAAAAGTGGTATATAAAGGCATGCTGACTACGGCGCAAGTTGGCCAGTTCTATCTGGACCTGCAGGATGAGCGTCTGTCCTCAGCAATCGCACTGATTCACTCGCGCTTCAGCACTAATACCTTCCCAAGCTGGGATCGTGCGCACCCTTACCGTTTCATGATCCATAACGGCGAGATCAACACGATGCGTGGGAATGTGAACTGGATGCATGCCCGTCAGGCCCAGTTCGAGAGCGAGCTGTTCGGCGAGGACATCAGCAAGGTCAAGCCAGTCATTAATCCAGATGGCTCGGATACCGCAATGTTCGACAACACATTGGAGTTCCTGTATTTGAGCGGACGCTCACTGCCGCACGTAGCCATGATGATGGTTCCGGAGCCATGGAGCAACCATGAGGGTATGGATGCTACCAAGCGCGCATTTTATGAATATCACAGCACGATGATGGAACCGTGGGACGGCCCGGCTGCGATGGCGTTCACCGACGGTATCCAGATTGGTGCGATTCTGGACCGGAACGGACTCCGTCCGGCACGCTACTATGTGACGAAGGATGACCTGATCATTCTGTCCTCCGAGGTTGGCGTACTGAACATTGATCCGGCGAACATTCTCTATAAGGATCGTCTTCGCCCAGGTCGTATGCTGCTCGTGGATACAGAAGAAGGACGTATTGTGTCGGATGAAGAGGTCAAAGCAAGAATTGCCTCAGAGGAGCCTTATCAGGAATGGCTTGATGAGCATCTGATCGATCTCGCTGAGCTGCCTGACGCACCGGAGCTTCCTGAGCCGAAGCACGATAACGTGAATCAGCTACAACTGTCGTTCGGATATACCTTCGAGGAGCTGCGCAAGCTGCTGGAGCCTATGGCCTCCACCGGAGCAGAGCCAATCGGTTCCATGGGTTATGACGCTCCATTGGCTGTACTGTCGGATAAGCCGCAGCGACTATATAATTACTTCAAGCAGATGTTCGCGCAGGTAACGAATCCACCAATCGATGCGATTCGGGAAGAGATCGTAACAGCTACGGGGACGACGATCGGGCCAGAGCGTAATCTTCTGCATCCGGAACCAGAGAGCTGTCGTCAGATTCGTCTGGAGACACCAGTGCTGTCCAATGAAGATTTTGCCAAGATTCGCCATGTTCACCGTCCAGGCTTCAAGTCTATGACGATTCCTATGTTCTTCAATGCAGCTGATGGAGCCGAAGGGCTGCGCAGTGCAATGGAAGGAATGTTCGAAGCGGCGGATCGTGTCATTGAGAAGGGCCATAATATCCTGATCCTGTCGGACCGTGGCGTCGATCACGACAATGCAGCAATTCCTGCGCTGCTCGCAGTAGCGGGATTGCACCATCACTTGATCAAGCGCGGTACGCGTACGAAGGTGAGCATCCTGCTGGAATCGGGAGAGCCGCGTGATATTCATCACTACGCTCTGCTGCTTGGCTACGGCGTAAGCGCAGTGAACCCGTATCTGGCCTTCGAGACACTGGATGACATGATTCAGCAGGGCATGCTGCGCGGCATTTCTCATGAGAAGGCCGTTAAGAACTATATTAAAGCTGCGACTAAGGGCGTACTGAAAATTTTGTCTAAGATGGGGATTTCCACGATTCAATCCTACCGCGGAGCGCAAATTTTCGAGGCAGTAGGCTTGAAGCAGGATTTTGTCGATCAATACTTTACCTGGACACCTTCCCGCATTGGCGGTATCGGTCTGGAGGAAGTAGCGGCAGAAGCCCTGTCGCATCATTATCGTGCCTTCAACGAGAAGGATGGCAATGACAAGGTGCTGGATTCCGGCGGTGAATACCAATGGCGCAATGATGGAGAGGAGCATCTGTTCAATCCGCAGACCATCCATCTGCTGCAGCAGGCAGTTCGTACCGGAGATTACCAATTATATAGAAAGTATGCCACGCTGGTGCAGGGTGAAAATGAGAAGAAGCTCACCATTCGTTCCATGCTGAAGCTCAAGCCAGTAGGCGAATCAATTCCGCTGGAGGAAGTGGAGTCCGCTGAGTCCATCATGCGGCGCTTCAAGACCGGGGCCATGTCCTTCGGATCGATCAGTAAGGAAGCGCATGAGGATCTCGCGATTGCCATGAACCGGATCGGGGGCAAGAGCAACACAGGTGAGGGTGGCGAAGACCCGTCTCGCTTCATAAGAGATGAGAACGGTGACCTGCGTCGTAGCTCGATCAAGCAAGTGGCTTCGGGACGCTTTGGCGTAACCTCCAACTACCTGGTGAATGCTGATGAGATTCAGATCAAGATGGCACAGGGAGCGAAGCCGGGTGAAGGCGGACAGCTGCCTGGTCGTAAGGTATACCCTTGGGTTGCCGAGGTTCGCGGCTCTACGCCAGGCGTAGGCCTGATTTCACCACCGCCTCACCATGACATCTACTCCATTGAGGATCTGGCAGAGCTAATCTATGATCTTAAGAATGCCAATCCACGTGCAGATATTAACGTGAAGCTCGTATCTGAGGTGGGTGTCGGTACGATTGCCGCAGGTGTTGCCAAAGGACGTGCGGATATCATCCTGATCAGTGGCTATGACGGAGGGACAGGAGCATCACCTCAAGGCTCCATTCGTCATGCAGGTATGCCATGGGAGCTGGGACTCGCAGAAGCTCATCAGACACTGATGATCAACAATCTACGTGATCGCATTGTACTTGAGACCGATGGCAAGATGCTGTCTGGCCGCGATCTGGCTGTAGCTGCTCTACTGGGTGCTGAGGAATATGGCTTCTCCACGGCTCCGTTGGTAGCGCTTGGCTGTATTATGATGCGGGTATGCCAAATGGACACTTGTCCAGTAGGTGTAGCTACCCAGAATCCAGAGCTGCGCAAGAACTATATGGGGGACCCACAGCATGTAGTGAACTTCATGCGCTTCGTGGCTGAGGACGTACGTGAGATCATGGCTGAGCTGGGCTTCCGTACTATTCAGGAGATGGTAGGACGTACAGATTGCCTGGATGCGAACCATGCAGCTAATCACTGGAAGAAGAAGGGTGTAGATCTGTCCGTGCTTCTCCATGTGTCTGAGCTGGCTGCAGGCAGTGAGCGAGTTCGCACACAGCGCCAGAATCATGGTCTGGAAGAGACGCTGGATATGCAGCACCTGCTTCCACTCGCTGCACCAGCGCTTGAAGACAGCATCCCTGTAGAAGTAACTCTTCCGATCACGAATGTGAACCGTGCCGTTGGTACGATATTGGGAAGTGAGGTCACACGCCGCTATGGAGCAGCGGGACTTCCGGAGGATACCATCCGTCTGAACTTCACAGGATCAGCTGGACAGAGTCTGGGTGCCTTTGTTCCTAAGGGGATTACGATCAAGGTCGAAGGGGATTCCAATGACTATGTCGGAAAAGGACTTTCTGGCGGTAAAATCATCGTCAAAAAGCCAGCTGAAGCGACATTCGAAGCGAGTAAGAATATTATTATAGGTAATACGGCCCTGTACGGAGCTACTGGTGGAGAGGCCTATATTAACGGTATTGCTGGAGAGCGCTTTGCTGTTCGTAATTCCGGGGTTAAGGTCGTCGTAGAAGGTGTAGGCGATCATGGCTGCGAGTATATGACAGGCGGACGTGTAGTCGTACTCGGGGATACTGGACGGAATTTTGCAGCAGGAATGTCCGGTGGTATTGCGTATGTGTACGATCCGGAAGCTACCTTCCTGGAACGCTGCAATCTGGAGATGGTACTCCTGGAGCGTGTTGAGGATACAGCTGAGGCTGCAGACCTAAGAGGACTGATCCAGCGTCATGCAGAGTACACAGGTAGTGAAGTAGCTGAGCATATTCTGAATGACTGGCAGAATGCTATTGGGCATTTTGTACGTATCATTCCAAAGGACTACAAGCGAATGGTTGAGCATATCGAGAAGGTCGAAGCGACAGGCTTGACTGGAGATGCAGCTCTGCTTGCAGCCTTTGAAGCCAGTATGCGTGAATTAGCACGCGTTGGGAATTAATTCGGGATTTATAAAAAAAGACCCGTAGAGTATCTCTTGATCAGAGAGGGCTTTACGGGTCTTTCCATTTGTTGGGGTGGGGGAAAGCTTGACAGGTCGAAAAAAGGCCATCCATACCCCGTTTTTTGTGGAATGAAACAAGATTTTGGCACAAAAAATACCAATTTTTTTTCGATGTAAGCGTTTGCTATTTTTTGGGTGGCTTGTTATTTCGAAATTTATTCGGTATCATTTTTGTAACACATTGATTATTGACTTCCCGATTATCAACAGAATAGGGTGACATGATGAAGGCTAAGAAGTCTGCAGACGCCAGGATGATCCTTGTGTACAGATATGCTTCCTTGGCGGTTACATCGCTTGCTTATGTATTTGGAGACTCGGGCCACGACGCGAATCGCAAATGGCTTTTAATTATTTTGCTATTCATGATCGTCAGTACATTCACGTATATTTATCGTAGGTACCAGGATCATCCCAAGATCATGATGTTCACCATTGCCCTGGAGACCGTTGGAATAATAGCCCTGTTGTTTCCTACGGGGGGAGCGGGAAGCCCCTTCAAATGGTATATTATTAATCCTATGGTTACTGCGGGAGTATATTTGTCAACGATTTACAGTTGGATCTTGCTTACATCCTATATCGGAATTCAGCTCACCTTTTGTTATACCTTTTTTAACAAATTGCAGACTCGGTTTTTTCCGGATGTCCTGATTCAGAATATGAATCTCATCCTGGTGCTGTCGATTACGATGATGGCGATGCAAATGATCGGCACCATGAAGAGGGAGCTGACACAAGCCAATACCCGGGTGCATGAGACGATGGAGCATATCAGATCCATCTATCACATCATGGAGACGGCCAGTCGCAATGAGGCCATGAATATGGGGCAGGTCATCTCGGATTATACGGTGAAGCTGACTGGACAGCAAAAGGCCTTCTTTTGGCTGGACCACATGGAGGAGGATGCGCCTGCGAGCAGTCAAACGGGCTGGAGTGTGGAAGAGGAGGAAGAGCTCTTTGCTGAGATTAATCATCATTGCGAGCAATATCGCTCGGAGCGGGAGCCCTTTTTCAAGACACTGCCAGACTGGGGCGAATTCCTGATGATTACGGTGCCGATGACGACACGCTTCGTGGCCATCATCGGTGTGAAGCTGGAGCCGGAGCAGGAGCTGAGCCGTAGACGCTGGCTGGTGCAGCAGCTGATCTTCCTCGCGGAGCTAAGCGCCGTATTCCTGGAGCGCTATGAGCTGGAGCGTATCGAGAGTCAACTGATCATCACGAATGAGCAGAACCGAATCGCCAACGAGATGCATGATAATGTATCCCAGAGCCTGTTCGGAATGGTATATTCCACACATTCTTTACGTCAGACGTGGCATAAGCTGCCAAGGGCCAAGGTCAATGATCAGCTGGATCTGTTACAGGAGTCTGCCAATCAGGCAGCACGGGAACTGAAGCTGGCAATACATAGCCTAAGCTCCCGCAAGGGAGGAGCTCCTACCTGGATGGCCTCGGTGAAGAGTCATCTGCATATGCTTTCTCGTCTGAATGAGGTGCAGATCGAGCTGTCCATTACAGGAGATCACCACACGCTGCCATACCTGTATCAGAAAATGTTGTATCGTGTCATATCAGAATCGGCAGGTAATGCCATTCGGCATGGACTTGCAAAGCACATTAATGTCAGCTTGGTCATTCATCCGCAGCGGGTGAAGCTCGTGATCACGGATGACGGAATTGGATTTGAAGCAGATAAAATTACGGCAGGAGGTGAGGCGCTTCAGCCCGAAGGTGGCCTCGGATTAGGGAATATGGAATATTTAGCGAAATCTATGGGAGGTGAGTTTAATGTAACCAGTGGAATCGGGTGCGGGACAGAGCTTGTCCTCACGATTCCGGTACAGCTCGGTTCTTGATGAATGTACAGACACGATAGGGAACGGGATACGCACGGGATGTGTTCACTGTAATGCGGATCATATAACAGATACATAAGATCAGGAGGTCGTTTCATGAAAGTAGTCATTGTAGATGATCATCCTTTGGTGAGAAAAGGGCTCGCTGCGGTCATATCGATGCAGCCTAACGTACACTTTGCGGGAGAGGCCAAGAACCAGCATGAAGCACTCATGGTGCTGGAGGAGACGAACCCTGATCTGGTATTGCTGGATTTGAAGCTCGCAGATGAATCCGGTCTGGATATTATTAAGTCGGCTAGAAATCGAGGATTCAACAGCAAATTCATTCTTTTGACGTCCTCGGCAAGTCGGGAGGATTTCCTGAAGGCAGAGGAGGCTTCTGTGGATGGCTATGTGCTGAAGGAGGCTCTGCCAGAGGAGCTAATCTATGCCATTCAACTGGTGAACAAGGGGCGTAAATATTACGATCCGACAATCCTGGAGACGAAGCTTCGCGAGGATGCTGTGAATCTGACAGATGATCTGACTCCCAAGGAAAAGGAAGTTCTCATTGAGCTTGGAATGGGGGCCTGCAATCGTGAGATTGCCCAGCGGCTATTCATCAGTGAGTTCACGGTGAAGAAGCATGTCAGTCAGATTCTTGCCAAGCTCCGATTATCAGATCGTACGCAGGCAGCACTTTATGCGAATGCCATTGGCCTGGCTAAATATGAGCCGATGAACTAAGCTGTACAGCATTTCATCAAGGCCATGTTCAACGCCTCATTTTCAATAAAATACAGAATGAAAGTAAAAACACGGAAATTATTCCGTGTTTTTTTATTTTACTAATAAATATGGTACGAAAGTATACCAAAGAGTAGACACAGGTGGCAATCAAATGTCTACCATCGTTACGAATAAAGTGCAGCAAGGGGTCATGTGTGCCAACAGTGGCATTGATAAGATGAGAACATATTAATATGAGCATTTTCATAAAATCAGGAATGCTTCCAAGAAAGACTTATGAATAATGCGGATCAGAGCGGAAAGGAGGAGATGTAATGGAGAAAACCATTATGGATTACCTTGTATTGATTCGGAAAAGGTTATGGCTGATTACTGCATTTGTTCTGATCTCATGCCTAACAACGCTGTATGTCAGTCAGAATTTCGTGAAGCCTGTGTATGCCGCTTCCAGCCAAATACTCATTAACAACATCTCGGGCACACCACAAAGCAACAGCCTGAATGAAGTCAATGCCAGTCTTAACCTGGTGCAGAGCTACAGGGATATTCTTACGTCACCTTCCATTATGAACACAGTAGTCTCTGCTCACCCCGAATTTGGCCTGAATCAGGCGCAGTTGACAGAGAAGCTGCAGATCAAATCCTCTGACAAGAGCCAGGTTATCGGACTCACGGTAGAAGATGAGAGCTATCAGAAGGCAGCGGGCATCGTGAATGCCGTATCGCAGACCTTTGCGCGCTCTGTACCTGAGCTAATGAACCTGAATAATGTGAAGATTCTGAATCTGGCGGATGTTCAGGCTGATCCAGAGCCAGTCAATGGCAGTCCGCTGATGAATATTGCTATTAGCTTTCTCGTATCCTTGATGATTGCACTTGGAACGTTAATTTTCCTGGAGAGCATCAACGGTACGCTCAGGTCTGAGAAAGAAGCTGAGGCAGAGCTCGGCATACCTGTAATTGCAGCCATTCCGGTCATCCGCAAAAAGGATCTGGGCAGCGCCGCTGGCAAATCCAAAGAACGAGTGGGGGAACGAACTTATGCTGCAGTTGAGTGATGCGTTAATTACCGAGACTAACCCGGCTTCGCATGTATCTGAATCCTTTCGCTCGCTTAGGACCTATATCCGCCAGCAGGTCATCGGTACGAGTGATCTGGGGACAGCTCTTCTGGTAGCCTCGCCCGGTCATGGAGAAGGCAAGACGACATTGCTGGCCAATATCGCTGTATCCTTTGCCCAGGAAGGTAGAAAGGTTGCCATTGTCGACGCCGACCTTCGTCGTCCGGCTATCCATGAAGTATTTGGTATGGAGAATACAAGTGGATTATCGAGCTATCTACGCAGCTCCGCCAGCTCCAAGGACATCATCCGCAAGGTAGACAGCAGCCTGTATGTGATTCTGGCTGAGAACAGTATCTATAATGCGGCAGATATGCTGGGCAGCGCGAAGATGAAGCAACTGATTGATGAGCTGCGCGAGGAATATGATCTCATTCTGATTGACTCCCCATCCATGCTTGATTATACGGATGCCCGCTTGCTGGCACCGATTACAGACGGGGTGGTGCTGGTCGCCCAGCATTCGCGAACGAAGCGCAGTGATATTCGCAAGACCAAGCAACTGATGGATCAGGCAGGAGCCTCCATTGTGGGCATTGTGTTGAACCAAGTGAAATAACTTATGCATAACCAATATCATTCTAGGAGGCCAATGCGATGAAGAAAGTGAAAAAAGCGATTATCCCAGCCGCAGGACTCGGTACACGGTTCTTGCCGGCGACCAAGGCGATGCCTAAGGAAATGCTTCCGATCATCAACAAGCCCACGATTCAGTACATTGTGGAAGAAGCAATTGACTCCGGAATTGAGGACATCATCATCGTCACAGGTAAGGGCAAGCGGGCGATTGAGGACCACTTCGATAACGCCTTTGAGCTGGAGTCCAGACTGCTGGAGGATGGCAAGCTGGAGATTCTTCAAGAGGTTCAGCGCTCCTCGAAGGTAGAGATTCACTACATTCGCCAGAAGGAGCCGAAGGGTCTCGGACATGCAGTATGGTGTGCAAGACGCTTCATTGGCGATGAGCCGTTCGGCGTATTGCTGGGAGATGACATTGTCACAGGCAAGACTCCATGCCTACGTCAACTCATGGATCAATATGAAGAGACCCAGAACTCCGTGATTGGAGTACAAAAGGTGCCCGAGGAATACACGCATCGCTATGGAATTATCGAGCCTGATCTTCAGGAAGGACGACTGTACAGAGTGAACAACTTTGTAGAGAAGCCTCCGAAGGGCACGGCACCGTCAGACCTTGCGATTATGGGCAGATACGTATTTACACCTAAAATTTTTAAATACCTGGATTTGCAGGAGCGCGGGGCCGGCGGAGAGATTCAGTTGACGGACGCGATCCAAAAGCTTAATCAGAGCGAGCGTGTCTATGCCTATGACTTCGAGGGCACTCGTTATGATGTGGGAGAGCGACTCGGCTATATTCTGACTACGCTGGAATTTGCGATGCAAAGTGGCGATCTCAAATATCCTGTGCTGGATGCCATGGCTGAGTGGCTCGCCAAAGCTGATCATTCCACCACGGTTGGTTCATAAGGAGGGAGTCATTGCGATGAGCATGGAAAATCTGCCGGATGACTATGAGGGTGTCGTGCCGGGTAAAACGTTTTACATGCCATATGGAACTAAGAAGGTACAGGATAAGACCTCATATCTGGTGACCAAACGCATTCTGGATGTCTTGCTGTCAGGCATAGGACTCATCGTATTGCTGCCATTGTTCGTGTTGGTGGGTATTCTCATCAAGCTGGAGGACCCGAAGGGGAGTGTCTTCTTCAAGCAGACAAGGGTAGGCAAGAGCGAGAAGCTGTTCAGCATGTATAAGTTCAGATCAATGGTGTCCAATGCCGAGGAGCTAAAAAAGGATCTGATGGCCATGAATGAGGTCAGTGGGGCCATGTTCAAGATCAAGGATGATCCGCGGATTACACGGATTGGCAGATTCCTTCGCAAGACCAGCATTGATGAAATACCACAGCTATGGAACGTATTGCGAGGAGACATGAGCCTGGTGGGGCCCCGTCCGCCTCTGCCAAGCGAGGTTGAGGAGTACTCCGACTATGATAAGCAGCGCTTGATTGTTACCCCGGGGTGCACGGGCTACTGGCAGGTCAGCGCACGTAACAGTGTCGGCTTCGAGGAGATGGTGCAGATGGACCTCAAGTACATCCATGTGCGCAACACCTGGCTGGATCTGAAGATCATCTTCAAGACAGGGGTAATCATGCTCTTCTCCAGGGATGCCTACTGATGGACAACAACCAAGAGATTCATGTCAAGGCACCTGAGCTGTCCATTATCATCTGCACCTATAATCGGGCTGACCTGCTGCAGAAGACGCTGGAGTCATTACTTGCCCTGAAGGAGCTGGAGCGGGCAGAGGTCATCGTCGTGGATAATCGCTCCACAGACCATACCGCCAGTGTCCTCGGGCAGTTCGTGGCAGCACATGGGCATATGCTGAGCTTTCGTCACCACTATGAATCCGAACAGGGGCTGTCAGCAGCTCGCAATGCAGGTATCCATCTGGCGAAGGCTGACCTTGTTGCCTTTCTGGATGACGACGCCATTCCTAGTGTCGATTGGATCGCAACCATTGTGGACACCTTCCACAGACATCCGGATATGAGTGCTCTTGGAGGACCGATTGCACCGATCTTCGAGACCGAGCGTCCTTCCTGGCTTAGCGGCCCCCTTGAGCTGCCTTACACGATCGTGAATCTTGGTCCCGGAGAGCGTGAATATCCGAAGAACCTGAATCCGTTCGGTGCCAATATGGCTATGCGCACATCGGTGTTCGCAACAGGAATGTTCCCTCTCCATCTGGGGCGGAAGGGTAATCTCCTCCTCTCGGGAGAGGAATCGTGGGTATTTGAGAACATTCGCAAGGCTGGCGGGCTTGTCATCTATCATCCCGATATGGCGGTGGATCATTTTGTACCTGCCGAGCGCTTGACGAGAGATTGGATTTTGAACAGGTACTATTACCAAGGCATATCGTACGCAGCCCAGTGTAGTGGCCCCAAGGATTGGGCCATGCTCATGGCCAAGACGGGAGCAAAGCTGTTGTATATCGCTGTTAGCTCCATGAGAGCTCGCAATGAAGCAGCGAGATTGCTGATTCAATGCAGAATGCAAAGTATACGGGGAACGATGGATACATTTCGGAACCGAAATCGTGAGTCTGCCGCAGGATGAGGTGTTGAATTATGAGTAACTATCCACGGATAGCCAGAATGAATACCTTTCAACAGGTGATGGTATTCCTGCTGGCTGCGTTGTTCATCGGGGTCGCGGCTACCTATCAGCCCTTCATCAGCATCGCTGCTGTAGTAGTGCTACTGCTGTTGGGGGTCTGTATCACCCACCCTGATCGGATCAGCTATCTTGTATTGCTGAGCACGGCCCTATCTGTGGATTACCTGATTCCTGGCGGCTTGTTCGGTTTCGAGGTGCTATCCCTTTACAAGCTGGGCATATTGGCCCTGTTAGTCCCTTGTATGCTGGTCAATGGCATCAGGCTGAAGTTCAGCTATCCCATCTGGGCATTGGCAGCCATGCTGGGAATTACCTTCACATTCTCGGTCTGGCTTCCACAGATGAGCGCATCACTGGCGATCAAAGCCTTTATCGGACTGTCATTGCCCTTCTTCTTCCTCTTGATCAAGTGGAAGAAAGCTGTGGCAGAGAAGCACATTCGCATCATCGCGATGCTTCCCGTCATTAGTGTCGGGGTTGGGCTGCTACTGGCAGTGGCTGGTATGCATTCCCTAGCTTCTGTGGAATTCACCGGAGCCATTCGATTGCAGGGTGCGAACATCCCGCCGCATCTGGCGATGCTGGCTTTTATCGGGATTGGCGTATCCTTGATCGAAATTAAGCGAAGACCGGAGCAGAGCATCTACTTCTACATGACACTGGCTCTTAACTTTATGATTCTGATCGGTACGGGTACTCGTGGACCTATTCTTGCATTACTGCCGATTCTGGCCGTGTATTTGTACGATATTTCGCGTCAATATTTGCGGGGCAGGCTGAGATACATGCTTCCACTCGGAGGCTCGATCCTGGTAGGGATCGCTGCGGTAGCTCTGCAATGGGACAATTTGAAGAAGCGCTCATTCGAGCGACAGACGGATACGGGAATTGATCTGTCAGGACGCTCAGAGGCGTGGGATTATTTTCTAAGCCGGGTTCAGGACTATCCGTGGTCAGGAAGAGGACTTGGCGCCGTGACGATTGCGAACGATGGCACGCTGTTCAATGGCTTCGTCGTACCGCATAACGAATACATCCGTTTTTACTTTGATTCAGGATACATTGGCTGCGGCCTGCTAATGCTCTCGCTGCTGATCGTGTTCGTTCTCATTTATCGATCGCTTGCTAAGCCGATCAAGCCCTATTTCGCAGGTCTGATTACCGGATTTCTGATTTATTCCTTTTCGGACAATACCTTATCAACGGTTCAAATGATTATTCCGTTGTGCTGGTATTTGAATTGCTTGTACCAGACTTCAACGCAAACCGATTTCGCAAAAGAGAAGTGATACGATGAGCAGAGTGAACATGTTCGATGTCAATTTTGATAACTATGACTTTAATGATTTGTTGGATTACATTGATCGGACCATTCAGCAGCAGGATCACTCCTATATTCTGACTTGCAATGTGGACCATGTCATCAAGCTACGCAAGGACAGGGAGTTCAAGCAGATCTATTCGGAAGCGGGAGCTGTGGTAGCTGATGGAATGCCGATTATATGGGCCTCGAAGCTGCTGCGCAAGCCGCTGAAGGAGAAGGTGTCTGGCTCAGATCTGTTCAGCAAGCTAGGCGAGGCCTTTGAGGAGCGTCAATATCGACTATTCTTCATGGGCTCGGCAGATGGCGTGGCTAAGAAGGCTATGCAGAATCTGAAGCAGTCCTACCCACAGATTAATGTAGTGGGCTATTACTCCCCCTCCTATGGCTTCGAGAACAATGAGGAGGAGAACGAGAGAATTGTCCATATGCTGAAGGAGAGTCGCCCGGACATTGTCTTCGTCGGTGTCGGTGCTCCGAAGCAGGAGAAATGGATTTATCGGCACTACGAATCCTATCGTGCTCCGGTCTCGATCGGTGTCGGGGCAACCTTCGATTTCCTGTCCGGGTCCATCAAGCGAGCACCCGAGCTGATGCAAAAGACGGGGTTTGAATGGTTTTGGCGCTTATCACAGGAACCTCGAAGACTATGGAAGAGATATCTGATTGAGGATACTCAATTTCTGGTCCTACTACTAAAAGAAATGCTCAAAACCAATCGGATGAAGAGGGGAAACACGGAGTAATTCGCCCGTATTCCTGCAGAAAGGAAGCACCTGAATGAGAAATGCCGGACGATTAGCTAACCAGTCGCAGGGCCTCAGCCTGTGGAACACACGCGGAATGACAATATTGCTGCTGGGCATGGCGGCCTGTATCCTGCCACTCATGATCGGATATGTCAGCGCCAAGCTGAGTCCTACTATGAGCCAGCAGGCGGCTGCATTGCTTGCACTGGTCTTTCCGGCATTTGTACTGGCGATGATCCAATCCCGCATGCTCGTTCCCTATACGCTCGTAGTATGGGCTATCGGACCTGAGATCCGCAGAGTCATGGACTGGATGGAGGGCACCTACCATTCAGTATCGTTGCTCAGCGTAGCTCCGCTTCTGGCAGGGGCGATGATCATTATTCCAGTGCTGCGAAGCATACATCATGTCGATAAGCCCTTGGCCAGAGCCGTTCTGTATTTCGGGGTAGCCCTCGGCTACGGAAGCCTGATCGGGCTGGCCAAGAATGGGATGGGTTTCGCTTATGACTTGGCGAATTATGTGATCCCGTTGCTGCTTTTGCCTTATTTCGCCGTAAGACCTTTCTCACCCAAAGACCTCGACCGATTGCTATATGCCTATGCGAATATCGCTACACTGGTAGCAATCTACGGCATTATTCAATACCTGACCGTTCCTCCATGGGACGCCTTCTGGATGAATCATGTCGAGATGAATTCGATTGGCATGCCCTATCCGCTGGAGATACGGGTGTTCTCGACCTTGAACTCCCCGGGACCGTGTGCAGCCTTTTTGGCTTTGGCTCTCGTGCCCATGCTGATGGAGAAACGGTGGCGGGGCACGCTGGGGTGGGTCGGTCTGATACTCACGGTAACCGGCTTGCTGATTACACTGGTGCGCTCCGCCTGGCTAGTCGTATTCGTCATGCTGCTGGTATATATCGTCACCTCTGCCTCCAAGGGGAAATGGAAGACGATTTTACAATTAGTCCTCGTCGGCGGAGCCATGTTCTACATTGTGCCGAAACTTCCTGGAGCAGAGGGGCTCGTGGCCCGGATGGAGACGCTCACGTCGATTCAGGAGGATCATTCCTACAATGAGCGGCTGGACCTGCTGAACACGATGGTTCCAGCTGTGATCGGGAATCCGGTCGGGCAGGGCATCGGAAGTGTGGGTACAGGCACGAAGCTGGAGAATGGAGGAGATCTGGGAGAGCACGGGGTTATGGACAACGGCATCATCGCGGTCTTCCTGACCTTCGGCATAGCAGGGGCGCTATTCTTTTTTGGCGCATTGTTTTTCCTGGCCAAGAAGCTGCTTCAGCGCATTGCCTTGCGTGACAGCTATCAGCCGTATGCCCGTCTAGCATTTGCGGCGTGGGCGGGAGCGGTTGCGAACCTGATATCCGATAACGGCTTCCCGGGAATGCGAGGTTATCTCGTATGGATGCTGATTGGAATAGGGCTGTGGGCCAAAGACGCTTCATCGGAAAGAAGGTAGCAATCGATGCAATATTTACAGGCACTATCCAGTCCAATTCGAAGCATATTCAGCTTTATTGTCCGCTTTGCCAAAAGCAAGGATAACAGCTCTGCAGCGGTCAAGACGATGTTCTTCAGCATTATGATCCTGATGGTGAACATGCTGACAGGCATACTGACAGCACGTTACCTCGGACCTACGGGGCGTGGAGAACAGACTGCGATGGTGAACTGGTCTCAATTTCTGGCCTTCTGTCTGACCTTCGGTGTGCCTTCGGCACTGATCTACAACGCCAAGAAGAGTCCCAAGGATGCAGGATCACTGTATGGGATCGCACTGCTGCTGGCTATTCTGTTCGGAAGCATAGCTACAACGATCGGCATATTCGTGGTACCGATCTGGCTAGACTCCTTTGATCCTGGAGTTGTTCTATTCGCACAGATTTCGATGATCTTGTGTCCACTGGTGGCGATCTCACAGGTCAATAATGCCATGCTTCAGGTTCGGGGCGAATACAAGCAATACAACATGTTCAGATACATTACACCACTGGCCACCTTGATTGGCTTATGCATTCTGATTGTGACAGGCATGATAAACCCTTACACATCGGCGCTCGCTTATCTGCTCCCGGCTGTGCCGGTGTATGCGATGGTGACGGTGCGGCTGATTCGGACCTATAAGCCGAAGATCAAGGACGGCTGGGCTCATTTTAAGCGTTTGTTTACCTACGGAATGGGCTCTTACGGAAATGATCTAATGGGTCAGGTCTCCCAGTACATCGATCAGATTCTGATCGCAGCCCTGCTGAAGCCAGCAGAGCTTGGATTGTATGCAGTAGCTGTCAGTCTGGCGCGGATGGTCAACGTATTTTCGACCTCCATCATTGTCGTACTCTTCCCGAAGGCATCCAGCCTGGATAAGGATGAGGCGATTGCAATCACCTTCAGAGCCTTTCGGATCACATCCACGGCAACGATTCTGGCGTCTGTGGTACTGATGCTGATTGCTCCATATGTGTTCACTTTACTGTACGGACCGGAATTCAAAAGCGCGCTTACCGTATTTCGATTTCTGGTGCTAGAGGTGTCAATCGGTGGGGGAACCATGGTGCTGGCACAGGCATTTATGGCGTTGGGCAAACCCAAACTTGTCACGATACTTCAGGGGGCCGGCCTGGCCATGGTAGTTCCTCTCCTGATTGTGCTGGTTCCAGCTTATGGTCTGACTGGAGCAGGCATAGCGATGCTCATATCGGTTATCATTCGTTTTTCCATGATTCTGATCAACGTCAAATTTGTACTCAAGACCAAAATTCCAAGACTCATCATTTCCAGGCAGGATATTCAGTGGCTCCGGTCTACCCTGTCCACATATATCCGGAGAAAACCGGCTAACGGTTAAGAACAAAAGGAGGCCCCCTGTAATGAACCATATGTCGAGCGTACCTGTAGATAACAGGATATCCGTCGTCATTATCGCGCAGGATGACGAAGTCCGGATTGCCAAGGCGATCCAGTCCTGTGAATCCTTCGCAGACGAGGTAGTCGTGATCGATGGAGGCAGCAAGGATAATACCGTTCAGGTCTCCGAAGCCCTAGGCTGCAGGGTATTCATCAATCCGTGGCCGGGTTATGCCAAGCAGCGTACCTTCGGAATTGAACGGGCCCAGTACGATTGGATCTTTCTGATCGATACCGATGAGGTTGTGAATCAGGAGCTGGCCCAGGATCTGGTGGAGAAGAAAGCAACTCTGCACGACCCAGCTAAGGCCTACTCCATGTACCGGATCGGGGATTTCCTCGGAAAATGGATGAGCAAAGGCGAATATCTGGTGCGGCTATTCAATCGCCGAATCTATGGTATCACCAACAGTCTCGTGCACGAAATGCCGGATGTAGCAGAGGAGCAGACCATTCGACTGAACGGTGTGCTGTGGCATTACGGATTTCGTAGCATTAGCGATCATGTGATGCGATTCAATAAATACACCGATCTGGAGGCGGAGACAGCCTTTAGCAAGGGCAAGAGCTTCAAGATCATGAATCTGCTCCTGAGACCACCGGCACGATTTTGTCAGAAGTATTTCGTACAAGGCTTTTACCGGAAAGGCATTGCAGGGTTCGCTGTAGCGGTGTTCTGGGTCATGTATGAATTTCTGGTCTGCTTCAAGCACTATGAGCTGACCAAGCGCAGCAAGCAGGTCACACTCAAGAATGAGGAGCCGGCGGAGAAGAAGGGAGAGACCAGTTATGTCGTCCAATAGCCGATTGAGTAACCGATTGAGTAACAATGGGCTGAATATTGTAGCGACCGGTCTTAGCTGGCCTTCGCTGCAGGCAGGCGGGCTGAATACGTATTTCAAATCCGTATGTGAGCAGCTGTCTCTCAGCCATTCCCTTGATGCCCTGATCTGTAATGAGCAAAAGCCCGAGGTCCCCCCACGAATGAAGGTCCATTCGATTGGAAGCAACGGGCAATCTCTATGGAAGCGCAGGGAGCTGATGCAGAAATATGCAGCAGAGCTGTTCGACAGACAGCCTGTGGATGTACTGTATTCCCACTTCGCCCCCTATAGTGTGGGGCCAGCGGCCGAGGCCCGGAAGAGAGGCATTCCCGTCGTCATGACATTCCATGGTCCCTGGACCGAAGAGATCAAGCTAGAGGGCCAGGGCTTCAAGCATCTTCTCAAGACGACCATGGCCCGCTCCATCGAGATGAAGGCTTATGGGCTCGCTGACCGATTCATCGTGCTGAGTGAGACCTTCCGGGACATCCTTCATCGGCAATACAAGGTTCCATTGCACAAGATTCAGATTATTCCGGGCGGAGCGGATATCGCTCGCTTCCATCCAGCGGACGACAAGGCGGAGGTGCGGAAGCGACTTCAGCTTCCACAGGAGGCAACTGTTGTCCTGACCGTGCGCAGACTGGTCAACCGGATGGGTCTCATGCAGCTGCTCGAAGCCTGGAGGGCTGTTGCAGAACGTCATCCCGACCATATTCTTCTGATTGGCGGGCGAGGTCATCTTCAGGAAGAGCTAGAAGCACGAATCGTGGAATATGGGCTGCAGGAGCAGGTAAGACTGCTTGGTTACGTCTCTGATGAGGAGCTGCCCTTGTATCATCAGGCCTCCGATCTGTTCGTGGTGCCGACGCAGGCGCTGGAGGGCTTCGGCCTGATTACGGTGGAAGCGATGGCCTCGGGACTGCCGGTCATGGCAACTCCGGTCGGCGGCAATCGTGAGATTCTGAGCCGCTTCCGCCCAGAGCTACTATTCGCGGGAACAGATAGTGGAGAGATTCAGGATGGACTGCTGAGAGCCCTGACGCAGCGCGAGAAGTGGCCGAATGCCGAGGTATGCAGGGCACATGTGCTTCAGCATTACACCTGGGAGCGAGTAGCGGAGCAGATCGAGGATGTATTTCGGCAAGTTGTAGACAGAAAGGCGGCGGCAGGATGCTAAGAGTAGCTTACATTGATCATACCGCTCGCTGGAGTGGCGGCGAGGTGGCGTTGTTTAACATTTTGACTCACATCGGCAAGGACATTGATCCGCTCGTGATTCTCGCGGAGGAAGGGGACTTGGCTGATCGTCTACGGGAGCGACAGATTGATGTTCGCATTGTGCCGATGGACGAATCTGTACGCAATCGCGGGCGCAACACTGTGAATCTGGGCGCACCAGCAGCAGCTTTGAAGCTGCTAGCCTACGGCAACAAGCTGGCACCACTACTCAAGGAAGAACAGGTTGACTGTGTGCACACCAACTCGCTCAAATCTGCTCTCTATGGAGCTGTAGCGGCAAAGAAGGCTAAGGTACCCTTGATCTGGCATATTCGAGATCATATCGGTCCACCGTATCTGAAGCCTGTGGTGGCCAAGGCTATTCGTCTGTTGTCTCGTTTTCTACCGAACGGGGTCATTGCCAATTCCAAATCGACCCTGAGCGCACTGGAGCTGCCGCCTGACAAGAAGACCTTGGTCGTCTATTCCGCCTTCGCGAAGGCGATTACGGAACGGCAGGGGGGCATATCACCTAAGAATGAGTTCAACATCGTGTTGGTTGGTCGCCTGGCGCACTGGAAGGGACAGCACGTACTGCTCGAAGCTGCCAGAGCGTTCGCAGATGATGCACGCGTGAAATTCTGGCTGGCCGGAGATGCCCTGTTCGGCGAGCAGGAGTACAAGCGGGAGCTTGAGCAGACGATTGAACGTCATGGCTTGAAGCAGGTTCAACTGCTGGGTCATGTGGATGACATTCAGGGCCTGATGCAGCGCTGTGATCTGCTGGTGCATACCTCGGTTACACCAGAGCCCTTCGGGCAGGTCATCGTGGAAGGGATGGCTGCCGGTCTGCCAGTCATTGCTTCAAATGAAGGAGGGCCAACGGAGACTGTCATGCATGGAGAGACAGGACTGCTGATCCAGCCGGGTGATCCCGCCAAGCTGGAGGAGGCCATTCGCTGGATGCTGGAGCATCCGGAGGAACGGCAGGAGATGGGCCGGAAGGGGATGGAGCGTGTGAAGCGGCATTTTGTAATCGAGAATACCGTCAAAGATATCGTTCATTATTACAAAGGCTTGCTGGCAGGTATATAACAGACTCTCGTGTTTAAAAGGATGGTATTGATGAAAATAGCGATAGCACATGATTATTTGATCCAGATGGGCGGAGCCGAGCGAGTGGTGGAGGTATTTCACAGCATGTACCCGGAGGCTCCCATCTACACGACGGTGTTCAGTGACAGCCGCTTGTCCCATAACTTGAAGGATGCAGATATCAGGGCCTCCTGGCTGCAGAACATTCCGGGAGTGAAGTCCAATTTCAAGAGCGTGCTGCCGCTGTATCCCATTGCCATCCGGGATTTTGACTTCCGAGACTTTGACATTGTATTAAGCTCAAGCAGCGCATTCATGAAGAGCATTCAAGTACCCAAGCATACCTTTCACATTTGCTACTGTCATACTCCTATGCGGTTCGCCTGGGATTACGATACATACATGTCCGGGCAATCCCGATCCAATCTGTTCAAGAGCATGCTCAGGCTGTATATGAACCGTCTCAAGACTTGGGACCAGAAGACTTCGGTGCATGTGGACCAATACGTCGCGAATTCGTCTGTCGTCAAGCATCGAATCCGTTCTTATTATCAGCGGGATGCAGATGTAATCTTTCCCCCGATCAACACTTCGCGCTTCAAGAGCTCGACGCGTATCGGGGACTACTATTTGATTGTCTCCAGACTCAACTCCTACAAGCGGATTGATCTGGCGATCGAGGCCTTTAACCGTAATGGTATGAAGCTCTGCATTGTTGGGGAAGGGCCTGACCGCAAGCGTCTGGAGAGCATGGCGAAGCCGAATATTGAATTCCTTGGCAGACTGGAGGACGCCCACGTCACGCAGCTGATGGCGGAATGCAGGGCACTGATTTTTCCAGGGATCGAGGATTTCGGTATTACGCCACTTGAGGCGAACGCGGCCGGCAGACCTGTCATTGCGTTTCAGGGAGGCGGTGCGCTGGATACGATTCAGCCTTATGTGAATGGCGTATTCTTCCGCAAGCATGAGGTGGAGGATGTCCTGGAGGCGGTGCAGGCTATAGAAAGTCACGACTGGAATATTGATGGCATTATGAAGCATGCGCAAAAGTTCGATGAGAGCACGTTCAAGGAGCAATTCAAGAAGTACGTAGAGCAGGCCTATGTGAACTTTCTAAAAGGAGGATGAGGTAATGAAGCTGGCTGTCATTGGAACGGGGTATGTAGGTCTTGTCTCGGGGGTGTGCTTTGCGCTGAGGGGCAATGAAGTTATCTGCGTCGACTATGATGAGAGCAAGATCGAGAAGCTGAAGCGAGCGGAGTCTCCAATCTATGAGCCTGGCATTGAGGAACTGATCGAGCAGAATCTCGCTGAGCGGCGCCTGGAGTTCACGACGGATCTGGAGGGGGCTGTAAGGCGCTCCGATATCGTCATTATTGCGGTAGGGACCCCTTCGCTGCCGAATGGCGAGGCGAACCTTCACTATATTGAACAGGCGGCAGCCGCTGTAGGTCAGGCCATGAATACGCATAAGATTGTGATGACCAAGAGTACCGTACCTGTCGGCACAAATGAGAAGATTCGGGAGGTCATTGCCCGTCACACGCAGTATGCCTTCGATATCGTCTCGGCTCCAGAATTCCTGCGCGAAGGCTCGGCCATCAGTGATACGCTTCAGCCTGACCGCATCATTATCGGGATAGATAATCCGGCGCTGCATGAGACGATGGTAAAGCTGCATGAGGTGTTCACAAGCAACATCTATGTAACAGACGTTCGCAGTGCGGAAATGATCAAGTATGCGTCCAATGCCTTTCTGGCGACCAAAATTTCCTTCATTAACGAGATTGCGAACATCTGCGAGAAGGTAGGCGCTGACGTCACCAACGTCGCTGAAGGCATGGGGATGGATAAGCGAATCGGCTCGTCCTTTTTGCAGGCGGGGATTGGCTACGGAGGCTCGTGCTTTCCTAAGGATACCAATGCATTGATTCAGATTGCGGGCAATGTGGACTATGAGTTCAAGCTACTGAAATCCGTAGTAGAGGTGAACAGCGACCAGCGTTATATGATCATCGCCAAGCTGCGCGAATCCCTCGGGCAGCTACATGGTGTGCCTGTAGGAATCTGGGGGCTATCCTTCAAGCCTAACACAGATGACATCCGTGAATCTCCGGCACTGGAGATTATAGGCACGTTGATTCAGGAAGGGGCGATTGTGAAGGTGCATGATCCGATTGCCATGGATAAATTCAAGGCGGAGATGGATCATCCTAGCATTCACTGGTGCGCTACACCTGAGGAAGCAGCTACGGGAAGCGATGCTGTCTGTCTGCTAACGGACTGGGAAGCCTACAAGCAGGTTGATCTCCACAGATTGGGAGCCTTACTGCGCAAGCCGGTTCTGATCGACGGTCGCAACGTATTCAGCGAGCAGCAGATTGCCGAATCCGGGCTGGAATATTACTCGGTGGGCAGACCTCGCATGGGAGGCTTGAGCGGCATGTCTCCAAGCGTGGCAGGTGCAGTGTAGGACAAGGAGATGGATGTACCTCGGGAGAACGGAATCGATGTACTTTAGGAGAACGAGCTGAATTTGCAGCCGATGTTCGGCTGCCATAAGGACTGGACAACGGCTGGAATGACTTGGCTGCGAAATAGAGAGAATTCCAATTATCGGAGAAGGAGTGTTGTGCAATGAAATTAGTACTTCTGTCTGGTGGTTCCGGCAAAAGATTATGGCCTCTATCCAATGATTCGCGTTCCAAGCAGTTTCTGAAGGTGCTGCAAAATCCAGATGGTAGCGCTGAATCCATGGTACAGCGTGTGTGGCGACAACTGGGGGACATCGGCTTATGCGGCTCGTCCTATATTGCGACAGGACGGGGACAGGTGGAGATGATCCAGAGTCAGATCGGGCAAGAGGTCAAAATTATTGTTGAGCCAGAACGGAGAGATACGTTCCCGGCCATTGCCCTGACAGCCACCTATCTGTACTCGATTGCAGGCGTGTCAACGGATACGGTCATCTCGATTCTTCCGGTAGACCCGTATGTGGAGGAGAGCTTCTTCCATACAGTGGCCCGACTAGAGGATACATTGACGGAGACGGGAGCTAATCTAGCCCTAATGGGTGTCATTCCAACTTATCCCTCCGAGAAGTACGGATATATTATTCCTAAGTCGAATACGGAAGCAGGCGAAAGCGGCAGCCTTGCAGTTAGTCACTTTCAAGAAAAGCCGAGCCGAGAGCAAGCGGAGCAGCTTATTGAACAGCAAGCCTTGTGGAACTGCGGCGTCTTCGCCTTCCGTCTGGGATATCTGCTCGATATTCTGGAGGACAAAGGACTTCCACTGAATTATGAGGAGCTGCAAAAGCAGTATAAGCTGCTCGCGAAGATCAGCTTTGACTATGAGGTCGTGGAGAAGGAGCAGAAGATTGCCGTGCTGCCATACGACGGGTTCTGGAAAGACCTGGGCACCTGGAATACACTGACAGAGGAAATGACCCAGCAGCAGGTAGGCAGGGGTGTGATGACCGAGGATTCGGTCAATACGAGCCTGATTAATGAACTGGATATTCCCGTAACCGTGATCGGTGCGAGCGATCTGATTGTAGCTGCGAGTCCAGATGGAATTCTTGTAACGAGCAAAGCCGAGAGCCCGCGTATTAAGGAAGTACTGAAGGCTCATGAACAGCGCCCGATGTACGAAGAGCGGCGTTGGGGCCATTACCGGGTAGTAGACTATATCAAGTACCCGGAAGGCAATGAGGTGCTCACCAAGCGGATCTTTGTCGAGGCAGGCAAGAATATCAGCTATCAGCTGCATTTGAAGCGGAGCGAGATCTGGACGGTCATCAGTGGGGAAGCCGAGGTCATCCTGAATGAACGACTGCACCGAGTGAAGGCTGGTGACGTGGTGCGTATTCCTGAGGGAACTAAGCACAGCATTCTGGCTGTAACCAATGTGGAGATTATCGAGGTACAGACAGGTTCCGAGCTGGTAGAGGAGGATATTGTGCGCTTCTGCATGGATTGGAATGAAATATCTCTGCAGCAATTCATTTCATAAGCATTACATGTCATAGATAATACTCGAATAACGGAAGAGAATTTTGTCGATTTATTGTCTATTTCTGAAAATTTATGCTGAAATACGAAAGATAAATGTAATCTATGATAGATATCTATTAAAAATTGGCAGGAAAAAGTCGATACAAAGGATGAGAAGGAATTGAAAAACCTTCCAAATTCAAGTGAGCTGTACAGCAGCTCCTTAGCCTAAGGCTACTGCATACACGAAGAGATAGCAGCCAGGCTAGCGAAAGGAAGATTATTCGTGAAAGCTCATCCTTGGGATCGATGGATCAAGAGACTCCTGCCCACAGTTCTTGTAGGTGCTCTATTGACGGTTGGGGTGACGCAGCTGGCCTCTACGGCCCATGCAGCTGCTGTATCTCCGATTAACCCAGCCGCTTCAGCAGAGGCACGTGAATTATACAGTTATCTGCAATCTATTAACGGCCAGAAGCTGATTACAGGCCAGCATGATTACCTGGAGACACCCGACGAGTTGAACAACCGTCTGAAGAAAATCAGCGGCGAATATGCGGGATTGCACGGCTATGAGCTGGGAGCGATCTCCGGCCAGACGGCCAGCCAAGCGGAAGCGCAGCGCAGCAAGGTTGTGGAGAGCGTCATTCGGTGGCACCAGGCGGGTGGGATCGTGGCGATGACGTATCATCAGCCGTTGCCTGGTAGACCCATGACCTGGGCCAATGTCCAAGCGAAGCTTAGCCAGAGCCAATTCGATCGTTATGTTACGCCTGGAACTGCGGAATATAGCAAATTGATTGCAGATCTGGATCAGGCTGCTGTCTCGCTGAAGAAGCTCCGTGACGAGGGGGTTCCCGTCCTGTGGCGGCCCTATCATGAGATGAATGGTAGTTGGTTCTGGTGGGGGAAGAAGAATAATTTCGATGAGCTGTGGGACTTGATGTATGACCGTTTTGTCCATGTGCACAAGCTCGATAATCTAATTTGGGTATGGAACCCGAATGCTCCGAATACGTGGTCTGACCCGTATGCTACCAACTTTCCTGGCTTAGCCAAGGTAGATGTACTTGCCGCTGATATCTACGATAACGATTATAAACAGCGTTATTATGAGGATCTGCTGGCATTGGCAGGTAACAAGCCTATTGCTATCGGTGAGCATGGGGAGATGCCAAGCGCACGGGTGCTGGAATCCCAGACGAGATGGACCTATTCCATGACCTGGGGCAAGATGCTGCTGGAAAACAACACAGAGCAGGATATTGTTAATTACATGGAGCATGAGCGTACTTTGACCCGTGACCAGCTTAAGGCGGATATGGAGGGGAGTACCGAAGCTCCCACTCCGGCTCTGCCCCCACAAGATCCGGACACTGCGGAGGGGAATCCGATTCCTCCAGAGGAGCCCGTCGCTTCCCCGCCCCCCCCTGCACCTGAGCCAGAGCCAGAGTTAATCAACGGCTTATATGGAGAGTATTTTAACAATATGACACTGAGTGGAGATCCTGTGCTTCGTCGATTGGAGGCCAAGCTGGATTACAATTGGCGTACGGCTTCTCCTGATCCTGTTGTACAAGCAGACCGCTTTTCTGCCCGTTGGACTGGGAGAGTAAGTCCACAATTTACAGATGTGTACACGTTTACGACGATATCGGATGATGGAATCCGGGTATGGGTTAATGATCAACTTATTATTGATAGCTGGTTCAAGCAGAGCTGGACGGAACGTAAGGGCAGCATTGCCTTGAATGAAGACGAGCTCTATGATCTCAAGGTCGAATACTATGACCAAGAAGGCGATGCCGTGGCACGTCTCATGTGGGAAAGTCAGCAAGAAGCCAAAGCAGTTATTCCTTCTAATGCTTTGTTTCTGCCATTGAATTGAACGCTCTTTCCCGGTCATTAAACCAGTGGAGAAAGTGTGGACGAGGATATGAAAAAAAGGTTGGCGAACAAATATGCCTTATTATGCATGGAGCTACTGGGTCTGATCGTGCTGTTATCCCTGCAGCTGAATGGGGACAGCCAGACGACCGAGCCGGAGTCCGTGAACGCAGCAACCACGATCTGGAAGCTGGGGACTCGTGACAACTCTGCGGAGGAGTTCAAGGGAAAGGCAGGCAACCAGCCTGCTGCAGTTCGCGTGACCTCGGCTAGCCAGACAGGAAGTAACTCTGCCAAGGTGTCTTCCGGCACGCTCAAGCTGGATGGTGCTATCCCTACTGGACTGAATGCGTCGATTAATCCCGAGCTGGTCCTTCAGTATGAGCTGGATCAGATCCCCCCTAACGGGGTGCTATTTAATGTGCGTATTCTGGATGCGGGTAAGGCAGTTCCTCAGATGGCTGTGTTCTCTAACCGTCAATTGGCGGGCATTATCCAGATTGCTGGAGTATCGGGCACCGGAAGTGCACATTCGTTCAGAGAGAACTATCAATTGTATATCCCCAAGGAGCAGCTGAAGAAAGGCAACAATGAGCTGCGCCTGGAGGCGGTACGATGCCTCTACTGCACGGGCTCTGAGGACCCGAACCTGTGGTGGACCTGGGATGACCTGAATCTTCAGGCACTCTCTTCCCCGGCGCAGGAGCCGATACATGGACGCTATATCCGTACAGGCACCAATGTGAACAATCAGGAGTTTTACTACGATCAGGGAGCTGTACGTCATCTGCCTACGGTGATGAAATGGCTTGGAGTTGCGTATAGCGGAAATATTATGAGGGTGACGTGTGCCAGTAATGTGGGCAATGCCTGCTCAGATGTGGATGATTATTATAAGACGCTTAAGCAGTACAATATGCAAGCGGTAGCTTTGTATTTGTATACAGGGGATATCAAGCTGAAAGCCGACGGCAGTCTGCCAGACACCGCGAAGCAGAAGCTGACCTCCTATTTGCAGAAATATGGACCTTACGTCCAGTATTTTGAGGTGGACAATGAACCAGGGCTCTTCAATCGTTCCAAAGCCGTAAATCTGGCGGTAGCCAAATGGCTGAATACGGAGGGTAAGAAGATAGCTCCTCATCTGAAGACCGTCGCCCCAGGCTGGGCGTACTGGCCGACTTACTCTGTCAAAGCCTGCAAGAATCAGGACGGTGCTGCGAAGGCCTGTGGTACGCCTGATGGATGGGAAGCCGACCCTAAGCAGCGACTTGAACTGGAGAAGGTTACGGATCTGACCAATGGCCATGCCTATGGGGCATCTTATGTGGATGCAGTAGGGGGGAGCTTCGTCGAGAACCTGCGGACCTTCGGCGGTGCCAATAATGGTCTTAGCAAACCTATGCTAAATACGGAATTCGGTACGTCAGGTACGCATGTGGATGATTCGGCTTATGGAGCGAGTCAGCCTAATGCTGCTGCATTTGACCGGATTATGCGGTCACAGATCGGATTCGCCGATATGTTCGTACAGCACGCAGCCTTTTACCAGGACTTCTCGCTGTTCAAGACAGGCTTTGACCTGCAAAATCATAATCCGGCAGCGACGGAGGTCTATCCGTTCAGCAATGGTCAGGATCCCAGAGTCGACATTATGCGAAGGCTAAGCCTCGCTTATGCGACCCATGGCAAGCCGCTAGCCTACACAGTATTGAACACCTCCGATACGGCAGACAAGCTGGTATATGTGCGGGCCGTGGATACCTCGGCGCTTGCTCCCATTGCTGGCAGTGGCGCCAAATCCAACAAGCAGCTTGTGAATTTGGTGAATTTCGAACCTACTACACAGCGGATCAAGGTTCGCGTAACGATGCCACAGCAGGGAGAGTACCGTGGAGAGCGAATCGGCTCAGGTGCGACTTATACGGCAGCACACCGGAATGTGAGCGGTCTTAAGGCTGCACCGACGCTGGAGTTCGAGGAAACACTTGGACCGGGAGAGTCTGTACAGTACATTCTGGAGAAGGTAAATGCGACGACCGCAAGCACGGCTGTGGCCCCGGCGTGGGTCTATGCCAGTGCAGCCAAGTCAGATCAGGTACAAGTGAGCTGGATGCAGAGTGAGGGGGTGCAAGCATACGACGTGCTACGTGCCAGCAATAAGGAAGGGAACTACCGTGTAATCGCTGCGGAAGTAGAGGGAGGCTCCTATGCCGATCGCACGGCTGCAGCGGGGACGACCTATATGTACAAAATCCGCCCGGCTGGCTCCACCCAAGTGTCCGAGCAGGCCGAGGTGACCTTTACGGGTCTGGCGCAGCTGGATAAGAGCAGCTGGAAGACCAGCGCCAGCGTGAATAACGGTAATGCCCGGCTGGCTATTGATGGTAATGAGCGCACCAGGTGGGACACTGGTAGCGCTCAGCGTACAGGGGTCTATTATCAGGTGGATTTGGGAGCGACGCATGTAATTAGCCGCTTACTGCTGGATACGACCGCCTCGGAGGGAGATTATCCGCGTGCCTATGATGTGCAGGTGTCTACGGACGGGAAGCAATGGAGCAAGGTAGCTTCCGGGAAAGGCTCAGGCGCACAGGAGGAGATTAGCTTCTCTGGGGCCCGGGCCCGCTACGTAAAGATCATCCTTACTGGCACAGCTTCGAACTACTGGTCGATTCATGAGCTACAGCTGTATGGATCATAAGCATCAAGGAGCTTCTCTCGTCTATAGTCTGGGAGGTACGACCTCTATAAGAAGGCAGATACAAACCAAGGCTTACTGGAGTCATGTCCCCTCCGGTAAGCCTTGGTTTGTTGTATTCTCCGATATATCTTCTCCAGGCTCGATTCCAGGCTCGATGTTGATGACGGCTTCAAGCTTATAAGTCTTTACGGACGAAGCGGCGCATTCCGAGTGCAAAAAGCACTGCGGTATATATCGCTGCATACACCACAAATGTCGTCGATGGAATGTCGCCAACACCGAACGGTCCGTCCATGCTTACCGGAATGATCCCCTGAATGTCTTCGTAGCTGAACAACACAGCTTGCATTTTCCTGTGCAGTCCATCAGCAGGCATAATCAGTGACAGGATGCCAGTTATGTTGCTGAGCGTCTGCAGAGGACCTGGCTCAAGACCGACAGAGCCGATGATTTTGCCAATCATGCCTCCAAGCCACCCAGCTCCATAGAGCATTGTCATGACCACGCCATTCGCAATGGAAGAAAGATAGCCAGACCCGAACATGGAGACAGTTACGAGTAAGGGAACAACTGAAGCAAAGAGCAGAAACGCCTGCGCCAGCACTAGCGGGTTACGTGGAATCGAGGCGTGTATATCGGTAATCCATAGAATGAGGCTATACAAGACCAAGGCATATACCAGACCAAATGAGACATAGCCGAGCCAACGACCTGTATACCATTTCCATCTTGGGATCGGTCGCGGAAGCATGGCCTGCATGATGCCTTGCTCTGCCTCGCCTGCAATCGCGGAAAATGAGCTAAAGATCGCCAAAAAGGCAAGTACAAAGCCAGCAAAGAGAAAACCGAACATCAATATTATCATGCCGAGCATAAATTCCTGAATCATGGCTTCACTATTCACACTATTCGTCATTGCTCTGGGGGATTCTCCACCAATGGCACTGGCGATGAACCAAAAGCCCAGCAGGAACAAGGCTGTCAAGATAATCGTCAGCAGCAGGACCCGTTTGCGAAGGAGCTCCTTCCAGGTCATGGTCCAAATAATCCTCATTCCTGTTCCCCCCTATGGTTCAAGCCAGCTACAGCTTCCATGAACCACTCTTCAAGCCGTTCCCGAACCTGAGTGACTTCGTACAGCGTCATCCCTTGTCCGATTAGCAGCGCATTGACCCATCCGGCCTGTTCTTCGTTCTCCAGCTCTGCCTCAAGCCAGACAGTATCCTCTGCACTCATACCATTGGCAGCCTCATCCTGATTCTGTTCGTCGTTATGTAACCGAAAGCTGAGTCCTGTAGTATCCATGAGCCAAGACAGCAAAAAAGGCGAAAATCCACCGACTTTAAAACGCCAGCAGACTCGCTTTTGGAGCACCTCGACTACCCGTCCATGGCGGAGTACCTGTCCGTTATTCAAGAGTGCCATTCTGTCACACAATACCTCCACATCCTCAAGCAGATGCGAATTTAAGAAAATCGTTTTTCCCTGCTGCTTCAGTTCCTCAAGCAGACCTCGCACATGCATCCGTCCGACAGGGTCCATAGCCGAGGAGGGCTCGTCAAGAAAAAGAACAGTTGGATCGTTCACCAGCGCGCAAGCCAGCCCCAGTCGCTGCTGCATGCCTTTGGAATAATGCTTAACACGGTCCTTCCCACGTTGGCCGACACCTACCCTGCGCAGCAGCTCAGGAACTCTTTGGTTGATCACGGTCTTGTCCAAGCCGCATAATTGCCCGTGCAGACGAACAACCTCTTCGCCAGTAAGCCACTCCTGATACCTGTATAGCTCGGGCAAGTATCCGATCTGCTGCTTCGCTTCAAGCGTACCTATAGGTGCACCCAGCAGGGTCGCTTCGCCTGCAGTCGGGTGGATGAGACCAACGAGCATTTTCACGAATGTGCTCTTCCCGGCTCCATTGGGACCGAGGAAGCCAAAGGCTTCCCCTTTCCCTACAGAGATGGTGACGTCGCGGCAGCCGCGACCATTGCTGTATTCCTTGGTTAGTCCCTTAGCTTCGATGGCCAATTCATTCATGCCTCGACCAGCTCCTTAAGCTTGTTCATGAATTCAGCCTCTTCTTCATAGGCGCTCCCACCCTGGAAGTGGAACAATTGCCCGTTCTTCACCCAGACTGCAATATGGTCTGTCAGTTGGTTGTATTGTCGCTGTTCAATGAGCACCTTCGTTCCGGCAATCATAGTCTCTTGGATATCGGATGCCTGATCAACTACATATGGCATGGGGATGGAGCCTGTCAAAATGCCGCTCTGCTGCAGCTGTTCCTTCAGATCCGAAGGAAGAATAGGGAGCTGAAGAACAGCCTCCACGGCTTCTGTCATATCCACGGACGGATCAATCAGGAATTCAGGTGACTGCATTTGTCTTAATGATGCCCAATGCTGGTCATCGGTGCTCATGTCATACATGATACCTTCATGAATGTTCAATACCACTTCCTTGCCGTCCATGGACTCTGGCAGCAGCTTGGTCGCTCCTACACGCTGCATAGCGTGGTTCAGCTCATTCACATTCAGCTTCATCATAATTTTATGTGAAGGAGTAACGTAGACATCCTCTTCGGTACCTAGAAGCTTGGCAGGCAGCAGGTGAACCCCTAGACGGGCTGTTGCTTGCTCACGCGTAAATTGTCCCTCGATGCTTCCGCTTTCTGTGCTGAATTGTCCAAAAACATTTTCCCTGCTGGCCGATTCGCCCGGCACAAGTTGATTAAGCATATTCTCGATGCTTTCCCCGTCGACAGTGGCGATTTCCTGTACCTTGAATTGATTCAGAATGGCAGCAAGTGCATTATTACCCATCGGTGTGACAAGAACTGTCCCAACGATCACGGCAGCCACGGCAGCAGTAGTCCATTTCCAGCGTCGGCCTCCTCGTCTGCGGCGAGTGTCAACAAAAAGTGGGGTGCTTTCTTTCATTTGCTCTGCTGGAGCATGAGCTGCAGGATCCGCTGCTGTTGAAGACAGCCGATCAGGAGGCGTCAGATCAACCTTTTGTTCGATTGCTCCCCAGTTCTCCCATTTGTCATTTACGGGCTCATTGGCCAGTTTTTTCTGTAGATTATCCCATGCCTCGTGTGTGCTAGTATCTACTTCCGAATTCTGTCGTTTGGTAGTCATATCGTGTTCACCCTTTCATAGCTAGGTTAGTCCTGTTGCGCCATAGCCTTGCTGGCTGTCGTCTCCAGCTTACGTGTTGCCCTCTGCAGCAGGCTTCCAATCAGGGGCTGTTTGACCTTAAGCTCCTCCGCAATCTCCGCATAGCTATAGCCTGAGTAGCGAAGAAGCAGGGCCTGCCGGTCACGCTCGGGCAGATTGCTCAGCCATGCCTGTACCTCTTCCTTATCCAGCTGCCTCATCAGGGCTTCTTCTCCGGATTCCGGGGTGGCTTCACCTTCATACATCAGCTCCTGCTTATTCTGGAGCCTTCTCTCTCTAGCCTTCTTCTCCAAATAATCGTATCCGATTCTCGTAAGCACTCGATGCAGCCATGCCCCCATGGTGGCAGGATTATCTGGTGGGTTCCTGTATAGTCTCAGAAAGACCTCCTGTGCCAGATCGTCAGCAGCAGCATCATCGCGCACCAGTGCGGCGAGTTTTCTACGTACGGTTGGATAGTGTTCAAAAAATATGTTACGGAATGCTGAGGATTCCGGAATACTCATTGTGTAATTGCCTCCTTTCAGCTGCAGCTATTAGGAAGACGAACCTTTTTACGTTTTTGTAGCATGATCAGAAAAGTTTTTTCAGATTCGTCTCTTTCTACATTACATAACAGAATATAGCATAGCTAATTCTAGCACCTTGATCGGATCAAATGTGAGTGTAGAGCCCGCTGCAAGCGGGGAGCCCTGTCGACCGTTGTTAAGCCTGCTGTTCTTTCGAACGAAGTTGAAAAGCAGATGAACAGCAGGCTTAAAGACGGACACTTCGTTTCTCTAGGGCTTCCCCGCTCTCCGCTCACGACTACGCTCCCCCAGATCATTGAACCTGAAATCAGGTTTGGCCAAGGTGCTGGTAATAACTTTGCCTACATTCGTCAAATTTCATCATAAATAGACCAATTTTGCACCCAGCAGACGACAGTATTTGCTGTTTATATTGAATATGATAGAGGTATGCAGCAAGAGACTACCTGAGAAAAGAGGGGAGTTACATGGGTGAAGAGTTCCGGATCTATAATCGGGAACTGGCAGCAGAGGAGCTTTGGGTCCAGAGTAGACAAGCTGTAGAGACAATTCAGCTGGATATTACGGACATACTTCGGCAATGTGGGATTAAGCAGCCAGAGTGGCTGAAGTCCTTGCATCCGGTGGAGGACTGAGCAGAACAGCCCAAAAACGAACTCGCAGTCCATGGTGGGGAAGATACGGGTTCGTTATTTTGGCATGTCATTCAATTGCAGACCATTCTAGCGCTCCATCATACGCTCCATGCGTACAAAGGCAATAAATCTTCGGGCTTCATCTTCGCTCAGGCTGCGGCCGTCAATGGTCAGGTTGAAGCGATTCAAGATATCCTTATCTGATAACTCTAACTGATCGATGAATTGCTGCATTTCAGATGGCAGCGTTGTATTCTTATGTGTAGTCCGTCCAATGATATAGTCTATGGATACGCCAAACAGATTCGCCAGCTTCATAAGCATTTCAAAATCCGGCTTGCGCCGGTTTTTTTCATAATGGGAGAGTGCCGCACGGGTAATGCCAAGGGTATGAGCGAGCTCTTCCTGCTTAAGTCCCAGTTCTTCCCGAAGCTCTGCTATGCGTGTGCCGTAGTTCATCTAAATCTCCTCCTGATTGCAATTGTGTGTGTATACCTAGGAGTAGTATTGTTAATCAAACTCGAGCCTATGGACACATCGCGAAGAAGGTGTGTCCATGGAGCCGTCATGGAGATTTATTCATTGAGGTGACTCCATTGTGTAAGACCAGATCAGAGCTTCATGAATGTAAACATTCACACATATCTATGCTAATTGTGTGTGTCCAAATCGAACGTTAAGCGAGCTCAAAATATAATCATACATCATAATATATATAATATTTTACTATATAAAGTATGGTTATGAATAGTATTTTTACGCCAATATATGGTATGTAAAGGCGCCCTTATGTTCGAGTCATGTTAACTCGTTGTTATTGCTTGCTTGCAGGATGTGATAGACTGAATTTAATGTATTTATTTTTCGAGGTAGGCAGCGACTGCTGCAAGAAAGGAGTTCATCGGATGAGTCTGGAGCCGATTGTTCGTCTCCAAGGAGTCAGTAAGATCAAAGGCGGCAAGAGATTGGTGGACAAGCTTACACTGGACGTGCCGCCTGGGCAGGTGTTCGGTTTTCTGGGACCGAATGGGGCAGGGAAGACCACAACCATTCGCATGATGGTCGGCTTGATCTCGATCAGTGAAGGGGATATCTACATCTGTGGTCATAGCATGAAGACAGACTTCAAGCAGGCGATTGCTCATGTGGGAGCCATCGTCGAGAATCCCGAGCTGTACCGCTTCATGACGGGATATCAGAATCTGCAGCACTTCGCTCGCATGCTGCCCGGGATTACGAAGGAGCGCATAGAGGAGACTGTTCGTCTGGTCGGTCTTGAGCAGCGTATACATGATAGGGTAAAGTCCTATTCACTCGGTATGAGACAGCGTCTTGGCGTTGCCCAGGCCTTGCTGCACCGTCCCAAGTTGCTCATTCTGGATGAGCCGACGAATGGATTGGACCCGCAAGGAATTCGAGAGCTAAGAGATTATCTGCAGCGTCTGAGTACAGAAGAGGGGACCACGGTATTTGTCTCCAGTCATTTGCTCAGTGAGATGGAGCTCATGTGCGATACAGTCGCCATCATCCAGAATGGACGTCTGGTGGATGTGAGGAATCTGAAGGCAGATGGGGTACTCCTTACGGCTACAGAGGTTGCCTTTGAAGTCAGCGATCCTGCTCATGCACTCACATTAGTAGAGAACGGGAGAATCCAGGGGCAGACGCTGATCCTGCCACTGGATCGGGAGCAGACGGCTGAGTTGAATCAACGCCTGATTGAAGCAGGGATCAAGGTGTATTCCATTCGTCCATTGTCGCAGACGCTTGAGGATCAATTCCTGAAGCTGACAGGAGGTGAGGGAATTGTCTAGCTTTTGGAGACTTGTGCATAACGAGAACATTAAAATCTATATTAGAGTGCGTACGTGGGTAATGCTGGGGATCTTGTTGCTTACGGCACTGGCAGTACCTGTACTGCTGTTATTGGCAAGTGACCAGATTGGATTATGGGACGGTGCGATGCTGACAACGTGGGTATGCTTCTTCCTGCTCACGATCTTCACGGTTATCGTCAGCGCAGATATTGTTGCAGGGGAATTCAGCTGGGGAACGATCAAGTTGCTGCTGATTCGACCATGGAGCAGAACCAAAATTCTGATATCCAAATATATAGCTGTCATTCTGTTCAGTCTGCTCGGCACGGTGCTGCTGACTGCAGGCAGTATAATTATGTCCGCGCTGGCGCTGGCCCCCGGGGCGCTCATCCCTGTGGGTGAAGGCTCGGGATTAAGTCCTGCACAGTATGCATTCGCTATGATCCTGACCAAGTACGTGACGCTGTTCATTATCCTGACCTTTGGGTTCATGGTGTCCTCCGTATTTCGGTCAGGTGCGCTTGCGATCGGCTTGTCACTGGGAATTCTGTTCTTCCAGAACTTCGTGGGGACGATCCTGCTATTCCTGCAAGGAAGAGCAGAATGGGTGAAATATTTGCTTGTGTCTCACCTGGATCTGAGCGTGTATATCGACAGTCCAGTCTCAGAGATAGGCACGACACTGGGCTTCTCCATTACCGTGCTGGCTGCTTATTATATCGTGTTCCTGGTGGTAAGCTGGCTCGTCTTCGTCAAGCGTGATGTCTCGTCTTGAGGCTGGTGGGTTATTTTGGATTGAAAATGTAGCAAGTGAACAAGCCCTTTGTCATTCCGTATTGCACGGTTCTGGCAGAGGGCTTGTGGTTTATATAATGATTACAGTGCGGATAATGAGGAACATAGGGGTTCTCTAGCCGGCCTCGGCGCGTGAGTGGACCGAGGAGTCCTCTGTCTCAGAAGCATTTGTCTCTTCAGCAGTAGTGTTAACAGGACGCTCCATTCTGGTAGTTCCGTCGAGAATGGCCCCTTCGAACACGATGAGCGAATTGGCTATTACATTACCATGTATTTCAGCCGTGGAGGCTAGAGTCAGGCGCTGCTCGGCATGTATCTCTCCAATAAGCTTGCCCGCAATAACGATATCTCTGGCGGTGACGTCTGCAGTAACGATGGCAGATTCACTAATAATGATGAGGTCGGTACTGGCAATGCTGCCGTGGACAACGCCTTCAATTCGTACAGGGGCGTGACAATGAAGCGTACCTGTAAAGGTCGTGCCATAGGACAGGACAGCTTCAACAGGGGCTGCTTGTCGCTTCCCTAAGCCTGGCTTGAACATGTACATCTCTCCTTTGGAATATGATGTTTTCTGATATATGGAATATGATGTCGCTCACAAAATTACATACTATCGCACATACAGCAGGGGATCGATGGGGATATTTTGTTTAACCACCTGAAAATGTAGATGCGGGCCTGTACTGCGTCCAGTGCTGCCGAGCCTGCCGATCAGCTCGCCCTTGCCCACTTGCTCGCCTACCGAGACAGATAAGGCGTGCAGATGCATATACCAGGTCTGTAGTCCGCCCGGATGTTCAATCATGATATATTTGCCACGGCTTCCGTCCTGGGCAGAGGCAATCACCTTCCCCGCGCCCGCCGCATAGATGGGATCACCCGTGTTCCCTGCAATGTCGATACCTGCATGATAGGCGGCGCGTCCGTTGAAGGGGTCCGTCCGATAGCCGAAGCTGGAGGTGATTCGTCGAGCGGATGTTGGCCAGGCATTTGGCTTGCCGTTCTCAGCCAGCTCAAGTTGCCGTGCCTTCAGACGTGCTTGCCGCTGGCGCTGCTCAAGCGAGGTCTGAACAGACTCCGCTTTCTTCAGGACGCGAGGGATTGAGGATTCCATGCTATCCAGCATGGCTGTGATCTCCTCGAAGTCCTCTGTTGTCTCCTTGCCCAGTGTGCTCAACTGCTTGTCATGCACCGCGATCCATTGGCCCCCCTTGTTCCCGGTCGCATCCCATGCCAATGGAGTAAAGGAAGACGCTGAGGTCTTGCTTGAAGAGATGTCATGCTTCTGGATAAATTGCTCCAATTGCTCCTCCAGCTCACGTATTCGTTCCATGCGTTCCTTAACGCTCGATGCCTGATTGGACAAGAGCAGAATCTCCTGCTGTAGCCGCTGGATGGCTTCATCCTTATTCGTCACGGTCATTTCCATCTGCATGCTCTGCGCAGCCAGCGTGGTCTCCAGACGGGATATCGTCTGTGAGGAACGAATCTGAAGGGTGATGATCATAGTCGATATGGACAGAATAGCCAGCGTGGGTACTAGGATTACGATGGGCCTGGATACATGAAACTGCCGGGGGGACCGCTGTGCGTCAGAGAGCACAAGTAGAGTCATCCTCCGGTTCCAATCTTGTTTTCTCATAAACAGCTCCTTTCCGGCAGATTTCGACCGGCGTGGTAAAGTGCGTTAGTGAGGTTACCGGCTATATGCCTGTTTGCTTACTATGTATTCAGCAATCCTATTAATCATGACAATAATGTACAAGGAGGTCCTTATGCTGTGGCTGACGATTGCGCTGCTCATATTTATTTTTCAGACCGCGACCATCCTCATTCTGGAGTTTCGACAGCCAGCTAAGGCCGTCGCCTGGCTCTTTATTCTGTTCTGTTTTCCTCTAATTGGCTTTGTTGTGTACTATTTTGTGGCTCAGGATTACAAGAAACGAAAAGTACTTCGTAATCAAGGGTCCAGATTGTTCCAGCAGATTAAGGAAACGCTGTGGCGTCAGACCGAGGTAATCCATGAAATTCAGCATATGTCTAACCCGGAGTTCGTTCATTATGAACGCTTGTTCAATATGCTGTCCCGCCTCACGGAGAGCCCGATTACAGGCTGCAACAGGGCAACGGTGCTCACGGATGGAGAAGAGACCTTTGCCTCAATGCTTACGGCAATCGAGCAGGCACAGGATCATATTCATATTGAATTCTATATTTTTCGTGCCGATACGATTGGAACGACTTTTCAGAACCTGCTGATACGCAAGGCCAAGGAGGGCGTCAAGGTACGTTTTATTGTGGACGGGCTGGGCAGCTATCACCTGCCTTCCTCCTTTGCTGAAGTCTGCAGGCAGGCGGGAATTGAGTTTCATTACTTTCTGCCGCCATTGCTAGCCACGCTTGATAAGCGGATCAATTATCGTAATCACCGTAAAATTCTGATTGTAGACGGTAGAGTTGGCTTTGTCGGTGGTCTGAATGTAGGCGATGATTACTTGGGGCAATATCCGAAGATGGGGTATTGGCGAGACACGCATACCCGAATTGAGGGGGACGCGGTGTATTTTTTACAGAATACCTTTCTCAGTGACTGGAAGCTTGCCTCTGGTGAGCGTATCGATGACCTTGGTCTCTTTCCGCCACATGAGTGCGACGGGGACGAGCAGGTCCAGATCGTTGCGAGCGGGCCGGATCTGGAATGGGATGCGATTCAGGAGCTGTGCTTCGGAGCCATCGCAGTAGCGAGGCGCAGAGTATGGCTGACAACGCCGTATTTCATTCCGGACCCGAGTATCTATGAGGCGCTCAAGACAGCGGCCGTTAGTGGGGTGGATGTACGAATCATCATCCCGTATCATTCCGATTCCATTCTGGTGAAGCTTGCTTCGCTGTCCTATGTAGGTGAGCTGCTGAATGCCGGTGTACGATTTTATCAGTATCGTAAAGGCTTCATGCATGCCAAGATTCTGATTGTGGATGATCTGTTTGGATCTGTAGGGACGGCCAATATGGATATGCGGAGCTTGTTTTATAATTTTGAGCTCACCACCCTGGTCTTCTCCGCCCCGTTCATTCAGCAGCTGGAGCAAGACTTCAAGCGGGATCTGGAGCATTCATCAGCGATAGTGTCTGAACGATTCAAGGAACGCCCTCGAATCCAGAAGACAGCAGAAGTGCTGGCACGCATGTTATCGCCCCTTCTTTAAAGTCGATTTGAGCCCGTTTAGCATAGATAATCCTGCTCATTGGAGACTATGCTGCTTTTTTCTAACTTTTTTGCCTAAAAATCTCCTGTTATGATATAGTATATATATGAGAAACAACGACGGGAGGAGGGGGCTGCATGGAGCGGTCCCTTTTCTTGTAATTGTAAGCTGAGAATAATGGGGGGAGTAGAATGAGCAGCATGACTCCAGATGAGATAGCAACGAATCTACAGAAGCTTCCGGTTAGCCGGAAGGTGCAGACGAAGCGGCTGCTTCAGAAGGGTATCTTTATCGTACTCGGAGCAGCTCTAATGGCGGTGGCCCTTGAGATTTTCCTCGTACCAAATGGAGTGATAGACGGCGGTATTACCGGTATTTCCATCATGCTGTCTGAAATTTTCGGAATTCCCCTCGGCGTGTTCCTCGTGATGCTGAATCTTCCTTTTCTCATCCTTGGCTACAAGCAGATCGGCAAGACATTTGCATTATGTACGCTGCTTGGTGTGGTACTGATGTCAGGTGGAACGTATCTGCTGCATGACGTATCTGCATTAACACCTGGAGAGCCCTTGCTTGGCGCAATCTTCGGCGGTGTCATTCTCGGTGTAGGTGTCGGTCTTGTCATTCGCTCTGGCGGATCACTGGATGGCACGGAGATTGTGGCCATTCTGGTCAGTGAGAAGTCACCGTTCTCCGTAGGTGAGGTCGTGCTGTTCGTCAATGTCTTCATCCTTGGAAGTGCAGGTTTTGTCTTCGGATGGCCGAATGCGCTATATTCCATGATTGCGTACTATATTGCGATGAAGATGATTGACATTACCATCGAGGGTCTGGACCAATCCAAGTCGGTATGGATTATCAGTGAGAAATATCGTGATATTGGTGATGCTCTGACTGATCGACTGGGACGTGGTGTGACGTATCTGGATGGAGAAGGCGGCTTTTCAGGTGACAGCAGGAAGGTTATCTTCGTCGTAATTACCCGACTGGAGGAAGCGAAGCTGAAGAGTATTGTGGAGGATTGGGATTCGCATGCGTTCGTGGCGATCGGCAATATTCACGATGTGAAGGGTGGACGCTTCAAGAAGAAGGGAATCCATTAGCGAAGCTGAAGTGGGCATGATTGAGTGAATGGATTCATGTTGAATTAATGACTGTATAATGGATTGATACATGAAGCTGACACAATAGATTGAGCTAGTCGAAATATAGATGATGAACAAATAGTTGAACGTATAGCAGATATCATGACAGAAGTGCCCGGCAGGTAAGTGACCTGTCGGGCATTTTTTATCGTAAGTAAGCCTTCTATTTCTTAAGCTGACGGATAATCGGCTCAAGGGGCTGGGGAGGAAGGGAGTCCAGCAGATCGCCCAGCTTGCTCAGCCGTTCCTCAATGTTAAGCAGATGGTAATCCAGTGGGGAGACATTCTGCCTCACCTCTGCCCATGTGAGCGGAGTGGATACAGTAGCTCCGGCCCGTGCCCGCGGCGTATAGGGGGCTGCGATGGTCTTGCCAGCATAATGCTGCAGATAATCAAAGTAGATGCAGGTACCGCGATCTTTTTTTAACCGCTCGATCGTGAATAGCCTCGGATGCTTCTCCGTCACGTAGCGACCGACCAGATGACCTACACTGCGCAGTTCGTCGAAGGTAATTCCCTGATGGATCGGCACGATGATCTGCACACCTGTAGCTCCCGAAGTCTTGGCAACGGATGCAATGCCCAGCGAACGCAGTACGTCATCGACGAGGCTGGCGGCCTCCATGATTCTTGGCTCGATCTCAAGCGACGGGTCCAGATCGATAATCCATTCGCGGGGAAGCGTACTGCCTGCGTCATGCAAGGAGGGATGGAATTCGAGGGCTGCCTGATTGCCAAGCCACAACAGCTGAGGCAGCTCACTCAGAACGATATACTCAATATCACCATCCCGGTACGTCGATATATACTCGGGCCGTGGGGTAGGAGCATTTTTCTGGTAGAAAAATTTGCCGTGAATGCCATGTGGCCAGCGGATGACAGTTAAGAGACGATTGCGGCAATATTTCAGCAGATACGGTGCGAGCAGGGCAAGCTTCTCCAGATAAATGGCCTTGGTAATACCTGCCTCGGGCCACAAGGGCTTGTCTGGATTGGTGATGGGAATCTCGCAGCCCATGATGGTGATCGTTCCCTGTGCTCTGCGTGCCAAGCGGATGCCTCCTTTGCTGGTCGGATATATCGACTATGTCTTGGTCCGTTTCGTCGTGCTTTTGCGCTTGGGAGTCACAGCAGCCTCACTGGCTTCGCCACCAGCAGCTTGGCGCGAGGCAGCTGGCTTGCGCGGCTTGCGTGTCTTCGCAGGAGCTGGGCCAGGGTCTGTGGCGACAGGCTTAATGGACTCGATACTGGCTTGTAATGCTGCCATCAGATCAACGACGTTCGTCTCCGGTCTGGATGGAGCTACCTTAATCTCCTCTCCCGCGATTTTATGAGAGATGAGCTCAAGTACTTTGTCACGATAGGCATCCGTATATTTGGCAGGGTCGAATTCGCTCGATAGCTGCTCTATAAGCATTTTGGCCATCGTCAGTTCCTTATCGTTAACCTGCTGCTGCTCGGGCAGATTGGGGACCTGACTGACAGGTCTTATCTCATCCGGGTAGAAGATCGTCTCGATCGCCAGACAGTTGTTATACACCCGAATGGCTGCCAGACTGCTTTTGGAGCGGATGGAGATCTGGGCAATCCCGATTTTTCCGGTATCCCGCATCGCGTTCAGCAGTAAGGAATAAGCATTATCTCCTGTCTGATCTGGGGATAGATAGTATGTTTTTTGAAAATAGATGGGGTCGATATCCTCCAGATTTACGAAGTCGAGAATGGTAATATTCTTGTTGCCCTGTTCTGTGAGCTGCTCCAGCTCGTCCTTATCGAACATGACGAATCTTCCCTTCTCGTACTCGTAGCCCTTGCCAATCTCCTCCCATTCCACCTCTTTGTCACACACAGGACATTTGCGAACATAGCTGAGCGGACTGCCGCATTCCTTATGAATATATCGCATGGAAATGTCCTTGTTCTCCGTTGCGGAGAACATCTTCACGGGGACGTGAACCAGGCCGAAGCTAATGGCCCCCTTCCAGACGGTATGCATGACTGCATCCTCCTTCACCTTTGAATTTGAGTAAGATCCTATGAGAATTTTCTGTGAGTTCCCATTCCGACTATCTTATACGGATTCGTTTTTGGATATTTGCTCCTATATATCTGTGATTAGTGGGGACGCGTCCATCTCGCTTAGATGTAGTATGCTTCATCAATGATTTTGTATGAACGCATGTCTGATTGATGTTCTGTACATAGTAACAAACGAAATACTCACATGGAGGGATGAACAGCATGAAGAGGCCCACCAAGGTCAGACACAAGCTGGGTAGTGATGCGTTGGTGATCCGCTTCCCGGCAGCTGGAGAGCGTGAAGCATTGCCACCGGAGTTCATGCTGTCACATGAATCCGTACCCCCATATCCCATTGCTGCACGGCATGTGAACTGGGAGGCACTGACTGCCAGAGACACAGGTATGAATGAATATCCAGCGCTGGATGTGAATCAGATGGCAGAGGATGAGTTGGAAGCTATGCAGGATTCGATAGCCCTGCGCAATGAGCAAGGGACGCCGGAGCACTAAGCTGGCAAAGTCTAAGGGAAGGCGTATGGATAACATCAGAAAGGAGCTGTAAGCCGTATGATGGATGTAAAGCGTGCAGTGGATATCTATAACTCCAAGGAGATGATATCGGTCAAGCTGGAGGGCGAGCCGGTCTGGATCGAGCATGTGGATGCTGAGAACGGGATGGCGACTGTTCAGGTTGGCAGCAGGCCCACGAATACGATGACGGTCCGGGTGGATCGTCTGGAGGAAGAAAGATAGCCTGAATGAGCAGGTTCAAATCAAGGATGCTACCGCGAGTGATGATATGCGGGCATCCTTTTTTTGTCTAAATTCATATCAAGGCGTGTGCAATCGATCTCAGGGGGCGTCAGATATATGATGCAACTCGCTTCGACTTCGAAGGATTCCTTCGACGACCATTGCTGTGGGGCTTGATGTTCCTTCCCAGGGGGATATCGAATACATCTACATGGCCGAAATCTACATATATTACAAAATCATGAGCTTTCCTTGCGGCAGCTTGACGTGAAATATATAATAAAGGTCAAGTTATGGAAGCTAGAATCATGACCGAATCAAATTTTAGGCTGAATGATCTGTGAGGCTCTACACTCACATTTGATCTGGTTAAGGTACTAGTCAGGCTCTGAGGTGATGATGATGACGGGTTCAAATCAAGGCAGTTATACATTTCATTCCCAAGGTGAACAGGATACGGACAAGCTGGCAGCACAGTTGGCACTAAGATCCGTTCCGGGTGCGATTATCGTACTGGATGGGGATCTGGGAGCGGGCAAAACGGCCTTCTCCAAAGCATTCGCCAGACATCTGGGTGTAGAGGGCGTCGTGAACAGTCCTACATTTACGATTATCAAGGAATATGAAGGCAGATTGCCTTTGTACCATATGGATGTGTACCGGATTAGCCAGGAAGAGGCCGAGGAGCTTGGCCTGGATGAGTATTTCTATGGTGAAGGTGTATGTCTGGTTGAGTGGGGGAGCTTAATTCCCGAGCTGCTGCCGACAGAACATCTGCACATCAGGATTGAGCATACGGGAGAGCAGGAACGGATTATCCAGTTGAAGGGCTATGGTGAGCTATATGCTGACTGGTGCGCCAGTCTTGGAGAGAATGGAGTATGAACGATATGAATGATGAAAAGAACCAGCCGCAGATGCGGCTATTGGCGCTGGATACGGCTACGGCGGTCATGGCCGCGGCTGTAGTGGAAGCACATTCGCAGCAGCTGATTGAGGAGAAGAATATTCACGGAGAGCGCAATCATTCCGTTCATGTCCTGACTGGCCTTCAGGAGCTGATGCTGGAGACCGGGACAGCACGTGAGCAGATTGCGGGACTGGCAGTTGGTATTGGGCCAGGCTCCTATACGGGAGTACGAATTGCAGTTACGGCCGCGAAGACGCTCGCCTGGGCCTGGAAGGTCCCTGTGGTAGGTGTATCCACGTTACAGGCGTTAGCCTGGGGAGGGTGGAATCTAGCACAAAGTGGTGAAGCAGCGCAGCATCCTGTAGAGAGTCAGGCTGGGGGTGGGGGGACTGTAGCTCCACCGGTGCAGGCAGACGAATCGGATTACATACAGTGGATTGTACCACTACTGGATGCGCGGCGAGGTCAGGTGTACACGTCGCTGTTTGCAGCAGCTGGTAACGCTGAACCCCATAGATTAGCCCCGGATGTCATCCGGCTCATGACTAGCTGGGTGGAGGAGCTGGTGCAGCTTGTCAAAGATACCTCACCGGAGGAACGACCAAAAGCCATATATCTGGTAGGGGAGACAGAGGTGCACCACCACGCTGCCACTGAGCTGTCAGAGCTACTGGAGCTCAGGTCCCAGCCCTATGAGCTTGAGGGGCGCTGGATCGGCAGACTTGGTGCTACACGGCTGCAGAATGGACAAGCGGATGAGCTTCATACGTTGGTGCCGAATTATACGCAGCTGGCAGAGGCGGAGGTCAATCTACTTCGGGCACGTTCGAAGGGGGCAGCAAGCACATGAAGGAGCTGAACGAGCAAGAACGGCAGGAGGCAAGCATCACCTTCCGTCCTATGCTGGTAGCCGACATTCAAGCAGTCATGAGGATTGAGCGGGAATGCTTTACATTGCCCTGGACCGAGGATGCCTTTCGCAACGAGTTAACCCACAATATGTTCGCCAAATATCTGCTGATGGAGCTGGATGGCCAGCCTATCGGGTATGCTGGAATGTGGACCATTCTTGATGAAGCCCATATTACGAACATTGCCGTGCGTGAGCAATATCGCGGACGCAGACTCGGAGAGCGATTGCTTGACGAACTGATGGAGCAGGCGAGCCAATTAGGAATGGAACGAATGACGTTGGAAGTCCGTGTCTCCAATCATGTGGCACAGAAATTATATGAGAAAAAGGGATTTATACCTTCGGGCATGCGCAAAGGCTATTATTCGGACAATCAGGAGGATGCGCTTATTATGTGGGCTGATCTTCCTGCCGGACAGAATCCCGAAGACCAGGAGGAGCAGACAAAGGGATGACAATGCAAGAGCAGATCAAGGCTGATGCAGTCGAGCCATCGAAGCCTTGTTATATATTAGCCATCGAGACCAGCTGTGATGAGACAGCCGTCGCGGTCATCAAGAATGGCACAGAGGTGCTGTCGAATCTGATCGCCAGTCAGATCGATACTCATCAGGCGTTCGGGGGCGTCGTACCAGAGGTTGCCTCGCGCAAGCATGTCGAGAGCATCACCTATATGCTGGAGGAAGCGGTTGAGAAGTCAGGTATTGATCCAGAGGAGCTGTCCGCTGTTGCCGTGACGCAGGGACCAGGGCTTGTCGGTGCACTGCTCGTAGGAATCGTGGCAGCCAAGAGTGCTGCGCTTGCCTTCGACAAGCCACTAATTGGCACGCACCATATTGCGGGACATATCTATGCCAATGCGCTGACCTCGGAGCTGAAATATCCATGCATGGCGCTCGTAGTATCTGGCGGCCATACCGAGCTGGTCCTAATGGAATCAGAGGGGAGCTTCCAGGTCATCGGACGCACACGGGATGATGCGGTGGGTGAAGCCTATGACAAGGTAGCTCGTGCCATCGGCTTCCCATACCCTGGTGGGCCGCATGTGGACCGGATGGCCCTGGAATCAGACGAAGCGACCCCGCTTCCACGTGCATGGCTGGAGCCGGATTCGTATGATTTTAGCTTCAGCGGCTTGAAGTCTGCTGTGCTGAATGCCATCAATCAGGCCAAGATGAAGGGAGAAGAGATTCGTCCCGGCGCGATTGCCCGTGGCTTCCAGGAATCTGTGATAGAGGTGCTTGTAGAGAAATCTGTCCGGGCCATGCATCAGTTCAAGGCGAAGCAATTACTGCTATGCGGGGGTGTAGCTGCCAATCGCGGTCTGCGAACTGCACTGCAGGAGCGCTGCGAGCGAGAAGGGATTGAGTTATTGATTCCACCGATGAAGTACTGTACGGACAATGCAGCAATGATCGGAGCCGCAGCTTATATCAAATGGCAGCATGGAGAGTCCTCTGAACTCGATATGAAGGCGGATCCTGGATTATCTCTGGAGCATTGGTCGGTTCAAGAGGCAAAGTAAGGTGTAGCCTCGCTATAGAATTAGCCAGACTAAAAGATCGTGTGTGCGAATCTATCGCTAGGAACAACGTGTAAAAGTTCGCTCTGAGCAAAAGCGTTGTAGTAGCCTGTCGTCTCTTCATAGAGTCGGCAGGCTTTTTAGTATGCTCCACAGGCATCCTATTATCGAGAAAAGGTGAATTAACATTTGTCAAGTTGTTAACAATGTTATCCACATATCCATGCTTTTCTGTGGATAATGACTGAAAAGGCCCGTCAGCCGTGAAATTTGTCGAATGAGATCGTAGGGGATAGATCTTAACAAAATGATGACGAAAATTGTGGATAATGTGGATAAAAGGGTGGATAAAACTGGTTATCAGATGAATTACTTAACACAGCCCTTATATAACAAAGAAAAAAATGACCAATCAAGGTCATTTTCATCTATTGTGTATGCAGTTTTGATGTGAATAACTTTGTGTACAGACGACGGTAATAAAATATGTCTTTTTATTTACACATCATTTACAGTAACAGCAGGTCTATTCTCCTAGCAGTTGCTCCCAAGCAGAGTACACTTCCGTAAGCTCCTGCTTCCGTTCCTCAAGCTTGCCCTGAATGGCTTGCAGAGCTTCATAATCCTGATATACCTCAGGCAAGGCCATCTCCAGCTCCAATGCGTGGATCGTCTCCTCAAGCTCGGCAATCTGCTGTTCATAGGCCTCGATCTTCCGCTGACGGCTGCGTTCCTCACTCTTGGCCTGTTTTCCGGCTGCATAGGAGGATGCTCCGTTCTTGTCCGCCTCGGAGGGACTGGACTCCGCAGCAGTCTTGCTGGTATTAGCCGATGAGGCATTCTCCAGGGCAATCTCCTTGAGCTCCAGCTTCTTGGCCACATAATCGTCATAGTTCCCCAGGAATTGCTCCATGCCTTCCGGATGCAGCTCAATGACTCGTTCAGCCATTTTATTCAGGAAATAACGGTCATGGGAAATGAACAGCAACGTCCCTTCATAATCCAGCAGCGCAGCCTCCAATACCTCACGACTAAACAGGTCCAGATGGTTCGTAGGCTCGTCAAGAATCAGCATGTTGGCCTCTCGGAGCATCAGCTTCGAGAGAGAGAGACGTGCCTTTTCGCCTCCACTCAGGGTAGAGACCTTCTTCAATACATCCTCTCCGCTAAAGAGGAAGTTCCCAAGCACCGTCCGGATTCGAGCCTCCTCCAGGTGAGGATACTCACTCCACAGCTCCTCCAATACGGTATTGCTGGGATTCAGACTGGTATGCTCCTGATCATAATAGCCGATCTTGATCTTGCTTCCCCAGTGAATGGCCCCTTGATTGGGCCGAAGGGAATCCGTCAGACATTTTAGCAGCGTGGACTTACCGACCCCGTTCGGGCCGATCAGAGCAACTGTGTCTCCGCGCCAGAGCTGGAATGATACATTCCTGAACAGAGGTTGTCCCTGCTGGAACTCGACGGAGAGGTTCTCGGCTGTCAGCACGTCCTTCCCCGACATGTATTGAACATCGAAGGAGAAATGGGCCTTCTTCAGCTCCCCTGCAGGCTTATCCAGCCGATCCATTTTTTCAAGTGCTTTCCGGCGACTCTGGGCACGCTTGGTCGTAGAGGCACGTACGAGGTTTTTCTGAATAAAGTCCTCAAGCTTGGCGATCTCGACCTGTTGCTTCTCGAATTGCTTCATCTGCGCCTCGTACTCGGCAGCCTTCAGCTCAATATAACGAGAATAATTGCCGGTATAACGAGTGGATTGATGCCGCTCAATCTCGACAATGGTCGTGACGAGCCGATCCAGGAAGTAACGGTCATGGGATACGACGAGCAGCGAACCTGGATAGGCACGGAGATAATCCTCCAGCCAGGTAAGCGTCTGAATATCGAGATAGTTGGTAGGCTCATCGAGCATCAGCAGATCAGGTGCCTGCAGCAAAATGCGGGCTAGGGCCAGCCGGGTCTTCTGACCTCCGCTTAGCGTTGAGATTGGCGTATCCGGAGCGAAGCTACCGAAGCCCATTCCGTGCAGTACGCTGCGAATGCGAGTCTCCATCTCATACCCGCCCTGATCCTTGAACCAGTCGGACTTGCGAGCATAGCGCTCCAGTAGCTCCTCATAGGCCTTAGCGGATTGGTCCTGTGCCTGCTCTGCGATCTCCTGCTCCAATTGCCGTAATTCAGCCTCTGCGGACACGAGCGTATCGAATACGCGCAGCATTTCCTCCCAGATGGATCTTTGGGAGTCCAGCCCGCTGTTCTGTGCCAGATATCCGATCCGGGTCTCTTTGGATTTGTATATTTGTCCTGCATCATAAGACAGTTCTCCTGCAATGATTTTCAGCAGGGTGGATTTGCCTGCGCCGTTCACACCGACGAGGCCGATCCTTTCGCGTTCAAGAATTTGCAGATTAACCCCGTCCAGGATCGGGTCAACTTCATATGCTTTTGTAATGCCAGATACTTGCAGCAGCATAACGATTCTATTCCTCCATCACAAATTGCGTCTGCTAACGGCAGACCTATTACCAGTGTACATGAAATCCTGCGGAATGCACAGCAGCGGCGGCCTGAGGCACCGGGCTTGTGGTTATTTTCCACAATCAATGATACACTACAATAAGAATGTTAGAGACTATGAATCAGGCAGCATGGACAAGAATGAAAGGAACTGCTTCATGACGGATATCAGCCGAATCAAGGCCAGCATACGGGCCCAACAGCGTAAGCTCAGGAATGCAATGGCTAAGGATGCTCATGCAATGGACTCCAGTATGGCCTGTCAGCATGCCATTCAGGCTTGGGAGAGGCTGCGCGGGCGCAGCGGAGGTGGCAGACTCACGCTGTTCAGCTACATACCCTATGGCAGCGAGATTTCGACGATGGAGCTCATCCATCATGGCTGGAGCAAAGGCGATCTGGTACTGGCACCGAAGGTACTGCAAGAAGCACATACAATAGAGCTGCGTGAGATCAGGGGTTCATCCGATCTGGTGCCAGGAGCTTGGGGGATTTTGGAGCCTGCTGCGTCCTGTCCACTCTGGCCTCGGGAGCAATGGAGAGAGGTGAACTGGGTGGTCGTGCCAGGCTTAGCCTTTGACCAGAGCGGAGGTAGACTGGGCTATGGAGGCGGATATTATGATCGCTTTGCTGACGTTGTGGGGCAAGCCCGTTCTGAGCAGACGGACAAGCCTTGTTATGTTGCGCTTGCCTTTTCTGACCAACTCATTGCGCATGTACCAATGGAGAGTACGGATCTCAGGCTGGATTTCATTTTCACGAGTGATGGCAGTATTAGTACAGACAAGATAATCAAGGGAAGGTGACAGGGTGGAGTCTTTTACCCATTTTAATGAGCAAGGACGCGCACGGATGGTAGACATATCAGGGAAGACACCAAGCGTGCGTACCGCCGTGGCCGTTACGAGTCTTACGATGGCACCATCTACCTTGCGAGCAATACGCGAAGGGGCTGTGAAGAAGGGGGATGTGCTGGCGGTTGCACAGGTAGCCGGCATACAGGGAGCCAAGAAGACCTCTGATTGGATTCCGATGTGTCACCCGCTGGCCCTGACAGGTGTGAATATTAATTTCAGCGACAATGGCGAGGATGTCCTTCATATTGAAGCGGAAGTTAAGACCGAAGGTAAGACGGGAGTAGAGATGGAGGCTCTGACTGCAGCTTCTGCGGCTGCTCTGACCGTCTATGATATGTGCAAGGCGCTGCAGAAGGATATTGTGATCGGCCCAACCATGCTGCAATCCAAGACCGGGGGCAAGAGCGGGGATTTCAGGCGTGGTGAATAACTAGCTATATGATCTATATCTCCGAAACTGGCGGACTGGGATTTTGAATTACTGCACGGTCGCAGAGAACGGGATGGGATACAAAAATCGGCACTGCAGCCTACGTGCTGTAGATGCTGAACATAGGAGAAGGGTGATCTTATGTTGTGGAGAACAGCGATTCTGACAGCCAGCGATAAAGGAGCCCGCAGGGAACGAGAGGATACCAGCGCTCAGGTCATTCGTGAGCTGATCGAGGAGGAGTTGGGCGGAGAGATTGTGGAATACCGCATTGTCCCCGACGAGCCGGATGAGATTATAGCGGCACTTATTGAAATGACAGATTACTTTCATGCTGATCTGGTGTTGACGACAGGCGGAACGGAGCTGGCTATTCGAGATGTGACTCCAGAAGCGACCCGGCGTGTCATCGAGCGGGAAGTACCTGGCATGGCGGAGGCCATGAGAGCATCTGTCATGAAGAAGAACCGGGCAGCCATGCTCTTCAGGGGCACCGTGGGTATACGGGGACGGAGCCTCATTGTGAACCTGCCTGGTACCCCAAAAGGTGTACATGAAAATCTAGCCGCAATCATGGATCAGCTTCCGGAGGCCTTGCTTATGGTGACTGGTCAATTCAAGCAGGGCTCCTAAGTATGTTCTACGGTAAGAGACCATGACGGTGTATGGACATGAAGCCATAATACTAACCTTATGCCTTGAATGATAAGGAGGAATGGACATGCCGACGATCGGGGCTTCAGGCTATATCTTATTAATTATACTGGCACTGCTATTGTTCGGACCACAGAAGCTTCCTGAGCTTGGACGAGCGCTTGGACGGACATTTCGAGAATTCAAGAACGGTGCGCGTGAGCTGATGGCCGAGGAACATGTGGATGAGCACACATCCAAGCAGGCTCAAGCATCAGCTACTTCCTCCAAGCCTGAGTCTGCTATGGAGCACAAGTCAGCTGTGAACAAACAAGAACCCTAAGCATTTCAGCAGGGGTGTGACCGGAATCCTTTCCTTGCGGAGAGGATTTTTGTGTCTAGGTTTGTATGTGGGTGACGGGAGGTACCATATGGACAAGGAGCAGAAGCAGCGAGATTGTCAGGAAGAAGAGCAGGGAAAAGGACATAAAGAAGTCCAGAAGAAAGTACGAGAGGAAGTTCAAGAGGAAGTGCAGCATAGTGGGGCAGACCAAGCTGGGCAGCGTCCAAGCCTGGAGCAAGAGCGTCTTCTCCGGCAAGCCCGACTGAGGGACGAGACACCAGAACCGTACATTCAGAGAACGAATGAGACATACGAGGAGCTACTGTCCCTGACCGAGCATCTGACCGAGCTAAGGCGGAGAGTCATTTGGGTGTTGCTTGTGCTGGTAGGCACGCTGATTGGCGGTCTGTATGCAGCCGCTCCAGTCTACCGCTATCTGCTTACGAAGCGCTTTCCGTCCGATCTGGAGTTGAACGCCCTTTCGGTATGGGACGGGATTAGCATCTATGTGAAGATTTCGTTCATATTCGCAATAGGAGCTACTTTGCCCTTTGCATTGTATCAGTTATGGCGCTTCGTGGGTCCTGGACTACGACAGCAGGAGCGTTCTGCGGCCTTACGCTATATCCCCTATGTATTCTTGTTGTTCATAGGTGGAGGGCTATTTGCTTACGGTGTCATCTATCCGATGGCACTGGCATTTACAACCTCTGTGAATCGCAGCATGGGCTTGCAGGAGACCTACGGAGTCATGCAATATTTCGAATTTCTTTTTAACCTCATTCTGCCTGTGGCTTTGCTGTTCGAGCTTCCGCTAGTCATCATGTTTTTGACGGCGATTCGCATCCTCAATCCGTCACGTTTGCGCAAGGTGAGGCGTTTTGCTTATTTTGGCCTGGTGTTTATCGCTGTCGTCATTACACCGCCAGATCTGGTGTCAGATCTCCTCGTTACTGTGCCACTACTTCTGCTGTATGAGGGAAGCATATTCGTGTCCTCTCTTGTCTATCGGAGGCAGCAACGCGAGGATGAGGAGAGGGATGAGAATATTAAGAGGAATAAAGAACAGTGAACTACAATAATGATCTTATAATGAGCTTGTCGCATACATCCAAAGAATGACTCTTAGTCAGCAGGCTATTGCTCCGCTTGATTGTAATTCGGCATGAGTTCGTATCCACAAGGGATTGGAAACAATGATGCCAAATGCTGATTACGGGTAATTGGGTGTTGGAGGGGATTCATAGTGGACATCTTGTAGGTGAATCAGGCGATTAGCATAGATAGACTAGAATTGGGTACAATGGAGTGGAGTCAATTCTCCTTGCTGGGTTTTTGCAAAAATCTTGAATAAAAATGACCTTAAGGACTTGAAATTGAATCCCAAGTTGAGTATTATGAAATTGGTTGTTAGCACTAAACGTTGTTGAGTGCTAATACATAGACCACAACCCTATAATCCAGAACATTTGAATAAGGAGGCTATTTTTTCATGATCAAACCTTTGGGTGAACGCGTATTGGTGGAAGCGATCGAACAAGAACAGACAACTTCCTTCGGAATTGTACTGCCTGATTCCGCTAAAGAGAAGCCGCAAGAAGGTAAAATCATTGCGGTCGGTGCTGGCGCATTGAAAGACGGTGTCCGCATTCCTCTGGAAGTGAAAGAAGGCGATCGAGTTATTTTCTCGAAGTACGCTGGAACAGAAATCAAATACGAAGGTAAAGAGTATTTGATTATGAAAGAAAGCGACATTCACGCGATCATTGGTTAACGGTATATCGGCATAAGGATATCCGGCTCAACCTGAATATAGGAATTGAACGTTAGATTATATAATCCATAGGGAGGTTTTCTCAGAATGGCTAAAGAGATTAAATTCAGTGAAGATGCTCGTCGTTCCATGCTTCGTGGCGTAGATGCACTGGCTAATGCGGTTAAGGTAACTCTCGGTCCTAAAGGCCGTAACGTAGTGCTGGAGAAGAAATTCGGCAGCCCGCTTATCACTAATGACGGTGTAACCATCGCTAAGGAAATCGAGCTGGAAGATGCATTCGAGAACATGGGTGCTCAACTTGTTAAAGAAGTAGCTACCAAGACCAATGATGTTGCTGGTGACGGTACGACTACTGCTACTGTACTGGCTCAAGCCCTCATTACTGAAGGCCTGAAGAACGTAACGGCTGGCGCTAGCCCGATCGGTATCCGTAAAGGGATCGACAAGGCTGTAAAAGCGGCTGTTGCAGAGCTGCAAACCATCGCTAAGCCAATCGAAGGCAAGCAGTCCATCGCTCAAGTAGCGGGAATCTCTGCTGCTGACGACGAAGTAGGCGAACTGATCGCTGAAGCTATGGAGAAGGTAGGCAAAGACGGTGTAATCACGGTTGAAGAATCCCGTGGATTCGCTACTGAGCTGGAAGTCGTTGAAGGTATGCAATTCGACCGCGGCTACATCTCTCCTTACATGATCACTGATACCGACAAAATGGAGGCTGTATTGGACAACCCGTACATCCTCATTACTGATAAGAAGATCACCAACACACAAGAAATTCTGCCATTGCTGGAGAAGATCGTTCAGCAAGGCAAGCCGCTCGTTCTCATCGCTGAGGATGTAGAGGGTGAAGCGCTGGCTATGCTCGTAGTGAACAAGCTGCGTGGTACATTCAATGCTGTAGCTGTTAAGGCTCCAGGCTTTGGTGACCGTCGTAAAGCTATGCTGCAGGATATCGCTGCTCTGACTGGTGGTCAAGTAATCACTGAAGAACTGGGTCTGGACCTGAAATCCGCTACAGTGGATCAACTGGGTACAGCTCGCCAAGTTCGCATCACGAAGGAAAACACAATCGTTGTTGACGGTGCAGGCAACAAAGCAGACATCGATGCTCGCGTAAGCCAAATCCGTACACAACTGGATGAGACTACTTCCGAGTTCGACAAAGAAAAACTGCAAGAGCGTCTGGCTAAGCTGTCTGGTGGTGTTGCTGTAATCAAAGTCGGTGCAGCTACTGAGACTGAGCTGAAAGAACGCAAACTGCGCATCGAGGATGCTCTGAATGCTACTCGTGCTGCGGTTGAAGAAGGTATCGTATCCGGTGGTGGCGTAGCGCTGCTGAACGTATACAATGCTGTGGCAGCTGTTGAACTGGCTGGTGACGAGCAGACTGGCGTGAACATCGTTCTGCGTGCTCTGGAAGCTCCAATCCGTACCATCGCTGCTAACGCTGGCGAAGAAGGCTCTGTTATCGTTGAGCGTCTGAAACGCGAAGAAATCGGTGTTGGCTTCAACGCTGCGACTGGCGAGTGGGTTAACATGATCGAAGCGGGTATCGTTGACCCTGCGAAAGTAACGCGTTATGCATTGCAAAACGCTGCTTCCGTAGCAGCTATGTTCCTGACTACCGAAGCGGTTATCGCTGACAAGCCAGAACCTGCTGGTGCTGCTGGTGTCCCTGATATGGGTGGCATGGGCGGTATGGGTGGCATGATGTAAAAGGCTGAAAAGCCTGTAATACTGCTATTTGAAAGGCTCCCGCGAGGGAGTCTTTTTCAATAAAATCATAAAAAACACATTTATTGGAAAATAAGATTGGAGTTCAGTATGTCCGTAAATGAATCCTGATTTTTTTGTATGTTGAGCCGATAACAGATATGGATGCTGGTTTGAGGGGTGGCCGAAGTCGTTCGGTAGTGTGTCCGACTTGCCCATCCTCCGGGATAAGCAACAGTGGCAAGCGGGTAGCTTTGAACGGCCATCGGTATTCATTGAAACTAACATGGTATCAGACAAAGTGTACACGCCGCGTGCTATCGAATTATCGAGGATGTGGGGCTTGTGTTCTATTACGACAAAGAGCGGATTGTGAAGGAAGACGAAGGGAACCAATTCGGTTTGACCGTGGCCCTTTCTTTCTGTAACATGCGGCAGCAGCGGTACAATGTTGTTTTCCAGCGTTTTGGTGTCGCGCTTGTCATCGAATCCACCGCGGGTCCAGCCGGGAAATGACTGGACGGAGATTATCTGCAGGTATTCTTATCTGTTACATGCACCCAAATTATCTGTTCAGAAAATTAACTTTTTATTATTGCCCCATGTTGATGAAAACGAATTATCCCATAAAGAAATTTACGGAGCCTATATAATTATGAGTGCGTACTGAATTACAGAAACTAAATTTGATATGGGGGAGAACTTTGTGTTGGAGCGTTCAATTGAATTAAGGCCTTTCGAGGAGAAGGACATTGGAATGATTGAGCCATGGTTTCGTGATCATGAGGTACAGTTACGTTTAGAAGGAATGGGACCATTGGGTAAGTGGTTTCATTGTGTCAAACAAAATTCCGATTATTATGTTTGGCTCGCAATCGAGAACGATCAGACAGTGGGTATGGCGATGGTTGAAGCCGAGTCCAATGTAATAGGAAATGTTGCTCTTGTTGTCAACCCATCCCTTTGGAGTAGGGGCTATGGTAGAGCAATATTAAAAAAGGTACTGTTTCTGCCAGAAATGGATTTTATAAAGAAATGGGTTGCAGGTATTGAAGAAGATAATACTGCTAGTTTAAAGTGCTTTCAGTCAGAGGGATTTTCATTTGAGGGATCTCAAACGGATGAGGATGGATTTTACTCATTGATTCAATACAAATAAAATTCAATTATTCAAGCAACGTGATTGCCATTTGGATTCTCGCTAACTCTATTTCAAATAAAACATCACAAAAAATCACGATTACGGTTATGTTCCTGTTGAGACCATTCGCGTGCCTAGACAGATCGAATGCATCACAGAGGAAGCTATAGCCTTGAATAATTGATTAAATGAATTATCTCCACATGAGCAACCATGGGGACAGTTATTGAGTTCTAATTTGATTCAGCCAGGCAACATGAAGACAGCAGAAAGAATTCGAGATTATATTGCTGACTATAAAGCGGGAAGAATTCAGCGTTCATCCACAGTACCTGCTCAAGCGGCTCCTGCCGGGTCCCTTGACGATCTGAAGACTCTTGCAGAGCTACGGGATTCTGGCATCATCACGGAGTAGGAATTTGAAGCAAAGAAAAAGCAAATCCTAGGACTTTAAGTGAAATCATTCAAGGTATCCTTGCCGACTGGCAGGGTGCCTTTTTTTGTATACATTTTTATCCTTTCCAACATACTAACCATGAATGAGTCAGTAGGACAGGGGGAAGTAACTTGATCCGATTTCGTCGCCGTAAGGGAACGAATTCTTCACAACACACAACTCATAAAGATGAGACGGAGCGGAGGTCAGATGCTACTTCAGGGACCAGAGCTGGCTCAGCAGAACAGCCGGAACAGACACCGTCGACTCCTCTAAGCAGCTCCCTGTCAGAGTCATTGGCCTTCTTGCGTGAACGGATTGGAGAGAGCCCGGATTTTATCATTAGACGCTGGACCATCCTGAACCATATAGGGGTAGAGATTCCCATTGCGGTCTGCTATATCGAGGGCCTGGTGGATTCATTATTAATAAGTCATTTAATGACCCATCTGCTCAGCCATGAATCGGAGCTGGTCAATCAAGATCATCATACGGAGCAATGGAGCAGATATATTACGGATGGAGATGTGACAGCGGTACGGAGTCGTGAGGAGCTGCTCTCTTCCATACTCATGGGAAATGCTATGGTCATTCTGGATGGGGACGATGAAGCTGTGTCCGTCTCGGTCCAAGGAGGAACGAGACGGGGTGTGGAGGAGCCTTCGACTCAGACGGTAGTACGTGGCCCGAAAGAGGGCTTTACAGAAAGCATCAGCACGAATCTTGCACTTCTTCGTAATCGCATTCGCTCTCCTGAATTAACGTTCGATCAGCATATCGTCGGCAAGTATACACAGACTCGGGTAGTGCTGGCCTACGTGGATGGAATCGTTAATCTGGAGGTGCTACGAACAATCACGGAGCGTCTTCGTGCGGTGGATACCGATAGTGTGCTGGAGAGCGAATATATTGAGGAGTTTATTCAGGACAAAGTTTGGACGCCGTTCCCCACGATGCTGAATACCGAACGGCCGGATGCGGTCGCAGGCAATCTGTTGGAGGGGCAGGTAGCTGTGCTCGTGGACGGGACCCCTTACGTTTTGCTTGCCCCGGCGACGTTTTTTAAGTTTTTTCAATCCAGTGAGGACTATTACCAGCGGTACGATATTGCTACTTTCTTGCGGTATGTTCGCTTTCTTGCCTTTGTGATTACGCTACTATTACCGTCTTTATATATTGCCGTCACTACCTTTCAACAGGAATTGATTCCAACGCCGCTGCTGTTCAGCTTGACCGCCCAACGAGAAGGGATACCGTTTCCCGCCTTGCTTGAAGCCTTCATAATGGAGATTACCTTTGAGATTATACGTGAAGCAGGTGTGCGTATGCCCCGTGTTGTCGGGTCGGCCATCTCTATTGTGGGGGCGCTGGTACTTGGCCAAGCTGCTGTGCAGGCGGGGTTGATCTCGGCTGGCATGGTCATTGTGGTCTCCTTCACGGCCATCTCCAGCTTTGTGATTCCCATGGTGAATATGTCTGCCGCTATCAGACTAATCCGGTTCGGTCTGATGCTACTGGCCGGGGCATTCGGAATCTTCGGCATATTATGCGGTGTAGTTACGTTGTTGTTTCATATGGCTTCTCTCAGCTCATTCGGAGTACCTTACCTAACGCCTATAGCGCCGTTGAAATGGTCGAACATGAAAGATGTCTTCGTACGAACGCCGTGGCCCAAAATGGATCGTCGTCCTGTCCATCTCAGTCAGCGAAATCCGGTGCGTCAAGGACCTGATCTACAAGGACACGAGAAAAATGACAAGTAGGTGAACAAACTATGCCCCGCTATTGGATGAAGGTGTGGATCATTGTATTCGTTGCTTCTTTATTGACAGGCTGTTGGGATCGTGATGAGCTCAACAAGCTGGGTCTGGCGATTGCGGTGGGGCTGGATTGGGAGGATGAGCAGTGGAAATTATCCTATCAGGTGCTCGTGCCTTCTGTAATTGGAGGTGGGATGAGCCCTGGGGCTGCATCCGGCGGAGCGGCTGTCCATGTGGTTAGCACCCAAGGCAAGACCATCCGCGAGGCAACCCAGAAGAGCTCGCTGGAGAATACCCGACGTCTGTATTTTGCACATACAGATGTCATGATTATTGGAGAAGAGGCAGCTAGACATGGGATTCACGAGTTTCTTGACTTGTTATTTCGGTTCAATGCTTCCCGTGTATCGGTGATTGTGGCCCTTACCGATGGTAAAGCATCTGACCTGATAAGGAAGCTTGTATTACCTGAAAAGTACCCCGGTATTGCACTAACAGAGCTCATCAGGCAGACGTCTATAATGAGTTCTGATTATCCAACTGTGAGGGTGTACCAGCTCGCGCAGAAGATCACTTCAGAATCGCACGCGGCCGGAGTGCCAGTGATTATGGCTGCACAACAATCTGATCCCGTGATGGAGTCCGAAGAAGAGAATAAGAAGACTTCTTCTCCCGGCGCCCCCAAAATCGTCAAACTCGGCGTATTTCAGAGAGATCGCCTGATCGGCTGGCTAAGCCGCGAGGAGAGTCAAGGTCTGGCCTGGCTTACGAATCAATTCAAAATGGGGACCATCAGTATTCCGATTTCAACCCGCCCGGGAGGGTATACCAGCTTTCGCATACTTAGATCGAAGAGCAGGATTAAGCCGATCCCGGGCGCCGAACATTTTAAGATGCAGGTTACAGTTGAGGTGAAAGGCGAATTAATGGAGTATGGAGGCCATATGGACCTGAAGAGCCCAGAGAGCCTAAGGCCCATTGAGCATGAGGTAGAGAAGAAGGTCGCTTATATGGTATCCAGGAGCTGGGATGCCAGTCGAAGGCTGAAGGCTGACCTGCCAGGATTCGCCGGGGAGATTCATCGGCATTACCCCAAGGAGTGGAGACAGCTGAGTGAGCATTGGGACAATGAGCTGGCTGCCCTGGACCTCGACGTACAGGTTAAGGCAAAGCTGAAGCGTCCGGGTCTGCTGAATAAATCCTTTGAACAGCTGTTGCCTCACTAGTAAAAGATTAGATGGGAAGGGAGGAAGGCTCGTGAGAAGAGAGCAGGTGCAGACGTCGCAGCTTGTCAGTACATTTATCGTGTTCCAAATGGGTGGTCTCACCATTTATTTCTTCGGAGGCTCAGCCAAGCAGGACGCTTGGCTAGCTGTGCTTCTGGCGGCCTGTATTGGACTGCTGCTGCTCACGCTGCATTTTGCCATGTATCGCAGAGAACCGACCAAGAACCTATTCGAGCTGTTCCAGCACTATATGGGCAAGGGGTTAGGCTCCGTCATTGCCATGTTGTTCTGCATGTATTTTGCCTATGAATCCTCGCGCAGCCTGCGAGACATCGGAGAAATTACAGTCTATATGCTGCTCAATCAGACACCTATTGTCGTTCCCATTTTGATGATTCTGGCAATCGGATATATGGTGGCTCGTTACGGACCACGGGTCTACTTACTAGGTACCCAAGTCATGCTACCTGTTCTACTGATTAGCTATATCATTCTGCTCATTATGATCTTTGGTACAGGATTAGTTGATTTTGAATATATGCTGCCTGTGCTGGAGAATGGAATACAGCCTGTCTGGGACGCAGCGGTACCGCAAATGCTGTCCTTTCCGTTTGCCCAGTCCATCCTGTTCATGGTGTATTTCCCTATGGTAAAGAAGGGCGGTAGCCTGCGTAAATCGATGCTCATCAGCTATGGTGCAGTATCGCTCGCCATGCTAATTATCAATCAGATCAATTTGCTTGTGCTCGGTCCCGTACTGGCACCCACTGTCGTTTTTCCGCTGCTAAAGGTGGTGCAATTGATTGAATTGGCCGAGGTATTCGAGCGAATGGATGTTTTATTTATTCTCGCTGCTTTTTTGGGACTGGGGACAAGAATGTCCACCTTTCTTATTGCGGCGATCATTGGCTTCTCAGGCACGACACGTACAAGCTACAGCAAATGGGTACTCCCTGTGTGTGTAGCAGTATTTATCATGTCGCTGCTCCCCTCTAACTTTACTGAATTTTATCATGCAGGGATTATTGTAGGGGACATGGTGTACCCGGTATTCCAAATCCTGCTTCCCATCCTGCTCTTCATCGTGATGCTGCTCCGACGCAATACCCGCTCATCCACCTCAGAAGGCCGCGAACGCCTGTACCCTTAATAACCCTGTATAGACTCTGTATAGACTCTGTATAGACTCACAATGATCTGCTTGCTGACTATTCTAATGAAATCAAATTTCATGAATTCGGAAGGATTGAGGCTTTCGGTGTAAGGAGCTGCCAACTCCTCCCTAAGCCATTCTGCAGCGGTGGAGATTATAGTATCATGAGTGCCATACCTTAACTGAAGCAGGAGGGATGAGCATGTTGAATATAGCCTTTATCGGGTTCGGAAATGCAGTTGTTAATTATCATCTTCCTTATGTGGAGTGCCGTGAGGATATCCGTGTGAAATCGATCTTTCGTAGAGAAGAGGATCGGATCGGGGATACCGAACGGGAAAGCTATTATCCAGCCATTCGTTTCACGACGGATCTGAGGGAAGTATTGATGGATAATGAGATTGACTTGATCGTAGTGTGCACTCATGTGGACAGTCATGTCGAGTATGCCAGATTGGCTCTGGAGCATGGCAAGCATGTGCTCGTGGAGAAGCCGTTCGCTTCCGATACAGCGCAAGCACAGGAGATTTTCGAGCTGGCCCAATCCCGCAATCTTATAGCGATGGCTAACCAGAATCGCAGATATGATGGAGATTTTCTTACATTGAAGAAAGTGCTGGAGAGTGGAAAGTTGGGCAACATCGTGGAGATTCAATCCCATTACGACTACTTCTGGCCCAACTACACAAGACATGAATTCGGGCTCCTTCACGGCTTGGCGGTTCATACGATTGACCAGCTGATCTCATTATATGGCCCTGCGGATACCATTCATTATGATGTGCGAAGTCTCGTGGCTCCAGGGCAGGCGGACGACTATGTAGATATCGATTTCAGATATGGACGAATGAAGGCCACGATCAAATCCAGCTTGCTTGTCAAGATCAATCATCCGAAGTTCGTGGTGCATGGCGACAGAGGAAGCTTCGTGAAGTACAGCAGCGGTCATCAGGCAAAAGGCCACACTGGACCTACACGTGTATCCTATGAGCAAGAGCCAGAGGACAATTGGGGTGAGCTGTCTTATGTGGATGAGGACGGTGTAGAGCATAACGAGCGCGTGCCTTCTGAGGTTACAGACTATGGCCTGCTGTATGAGGACTTAGAGCAGGCGATTCGTCATGGAGCTGAGAAGCCAGTGAAGGATGAAGAAGTATTGTATGTCCTGAAGGTCCTGGAAGATGGAGTGGAGGCGGCACGACAGGTACAGTAGCTCTGTGAGTTTTGTGGGTTTTGTGAACTCTGTGAGCTCTGTGAACCCTGTGAGCTGTTGAGATAGGCTGGTGCACGGTGCTCAAGAATGCTGATGGATTACGGATACGGTCAATATGGGCTGGTACTCACAAGCAAAGATAAGTTCAGCTACTATCTTCCATAGAAGTTACTATAGAAGCAGATCATCCCCTATGTATAGTTGTGTGATAGGGACGTGGTTCCTGATATGATTCCTCTACTATAAGCATCAAGCCAAGGAGAACAGCGATGGCTGCCAACTCCTTGGCTTATTCATCCTTGTCCATGAGACATACGTACAGCAGATCGAAAATGTACATGATGGAGATCATAGAGGATAGCTTAGACAACCGGAAGTCACCTCGGTAGTTCTGTAGCAACAGCACAGCGTCGCATTGCTTCGCCAGTGTAGAGCTGGCAAGAGAGGTAATGGCAACAGTCTTTCCCTGTCTATCCTTTAACTGTCGTGCAGCTTCGAGCATTGCTGGATTCTCCCCGGTATTGGAAATGACCAGCGACAAGGGAAGTGCCTCCTGGTTCAGTTGACGAAGATAGTGGACATTAACCGTGTTGTAGGCCATCGACGATTTCCCCAATTCATTCCACTTGCTGCTGGCTTGCTGTCCAAGATAATAATTCGAGTCACTTCCGTAAATATCGATGCGTCTACATTCCTGTAGCCACTGGTATACTTTCAAGAGCTCACTGTGACTTAGCAGCTGCCGGGTCTGCTGTACGGCTTGCTGATACAGATACGGTACCTTGTCCATGGCGATGATGGTGGGGTCAACTGCCTTCGCGTTTACACCCTCATTTACTGGAATACCCTGCAGCGAATGTGGGTATTGTAGCGCAAGTTGAAGCTGGAAATCCGGATAGCCCTTGGTGCCGAGCTTCTTGCAGAAGCGTACAATGGTCGAGGAGCTGGTGTAGGTCTTCTGTGCCAACTCCTGAGCCGTTGAGGTAAATACAGCCTCCGGGTCGCTAAGCACATAGGCTGCAATATGCTGTTCTTGGGTGGTCAAGTTCTCCGCGTACTTCAGCTGTTGAATGAGCATGTCTGGAATCCTCTCTGTTCCTTACAGTCCTACATCGTAACTCTATCTTACCTTGAAGCCTTCCTCAGCTCAAATCCAAAGGTCTTATTCAATAGCAATAAAATAATCGACAATTTTCGCTAACTCTCTTCATAGTGCAGCATGAATAACCGATGATTCTATCGATAGTACAAATTTGAAGAGTAGAAGAGGGTGAAGTATCTGATGAACAAAAAGTTTCAATGGAACACGTTAAGAGTCAAGCTGACGGCATTTGTGATGGTGGCTGTTTTGATCCCAAGTCTGTTGGTGGGATTCTTCTCTTACAATAGCTCTAAGTCGCAGTTGCAGGTCAAGCTGAATGAGTCAGCAATATCGCAGATGCAGCTACTGGATGCCGCATTAAATCAGCTAGTGGAGATGGAGATAGCCAATGTTAACGGGCTCGCCCAGCAGCTTAGCTCCGAGCAATTGGATGCGAATGATCCTGAGGCACGTAGAATCATCGATAATTTCGTGACCAGTCACTCGGAGATAGAAATTCTGGTCATTGGTAACGACCAGGGGGCATGGATGAAATCCCCTGACCCAGGCCAGCAGGATTACGACCCGCGTACCCGCTCGTGGTACAAGACCATGATGGTAGATCCTACACAAGCTGCAGTAGCTGACCCCATCATATCGGCAACTTCGGGTAATTATAATCTGAATGTTACAAGAGCATTTCCAGATGGCAAAGGTGGCGTAACGCTCGCGATCAGCTTTGGCAAAATTAATGATATCATCAGTGGGCTGCATGTCGGCTCAGAAGGCTATGCCTTTATTCTGGACAAGACCAATAAAATTATGGCTCACCCTACAATGGTTCCCGGTGATCAGGTTGAGGGAAGTCAATACGACTATATTCAGCAGAATGATTCCGGTACGCTAGATTTTGCACTGGATACAGGTGAGCAGGTCCAGGCGAACTTCATGACGAACAAGTACACCGGATTGAAGATTGTAACGGCACTTAAAATTAATGAGTATAGTGCGGCTTCAGAGCCAATTCTGTATACAATGTGGATTGTCCTCGCTATTTCCGTCATTGTGATGCTGGTCATCCTCGTGATCGTGATTCGTGGGATTACACGCCCAATCGAACAGATGGTGGTATCTACGAAGCGGGTAAGTGAAGGTTATCTGAACGAGCAAATCGATACGCGGCGCAAGGATGAGGTTGGACAGTTGGCCTCCAATTATAATGCTATGATCATCTCTTTACAGGGGGTTATTAAGGAACTGGCCAATACGTCCACGCATCTGGTCGCATCAAGTGAAGAGATGAATGCAACGACGGAGCAGAATTCCAAGGCAGTAGAGCATGTAACTGAGCTTGTCGTGAAGTCGGCAGACGGTGCAGAAGTCCAGGCGAATGTCTCTAGCGAAAGCGCAAGAGCGATGGAGGAAGTATCGGCTGGCATTACGCGCATTGCAGATACCTCGAATACGATATTTGCATCGACAGAGAAGACGGTTCAGACGATTCAGCTAGGAAGTGGAAAGGTATCGGAAATGAAAGCACAGATGGAGGCTATACAATCCTCTGTGCGGGAATCAGCTTCCATGATCGAGCAACTGAACCAGCATAGCAGCGCCGTCATAGAGATGAGCAAGGGCATTGCGGATATTGCGAAGCAGACAAACCTGCTGTCGCTCAATGCCTCCATCGAAGCAGCCAGAGCAGGGGAGCAGGGCAAGGGCTTTGCAGTGGTCGCTAATGAGGTCAGCAAGCTGGCAGACCAATCCAAAGGCACTGCGGACAAGATTCAGCTCGTCATTACACAAATGATTGATATGATTCGCAGTATTGCACATATGATGGAGGGACAGGTTATTTCCGATGTAACGCATGGCCTGCAGGTGACCCAAGAGACAACGGAAGCCTTCACTGATATCCAAGCCGCGACGGAGCAGATCGTACAGCAGCTTGAAGATGTATCGTCTGTAACCCAGCAGATCTCCGCCAGTGCTGAGGAAGTGTCTGCATCCGTACAGGAGGTGGCTGACATCGCTCAATCCAATATGGAGTCCTTCCAGGGAGTCACCGCTGCTTCCGAGCAGCAGCTTGCTTCTATTGAAGACATTCACTCTGCCGCCAACACCTTGTCCAAGATGGCAGAGAACATGCAGCAGGTTGTTGAGCGCTTCAAGCTGTAAGAGAATAGCTAATCCTTCTGCTTGAACCTGGGTACATGCACAATTTGGGAAGTCCGCCTATATAATGTGTTAAAAAAGGAGCCTTCCAGCATGTATCCTCCCTTACCTTTCATGCATTACATGAATTCCCTACAGGTGTACCGTCACGATCTGTGGACCCCGTCCATGGTTGAATTGAACAGAACGCTTCGTGCATTATGGGAGCAGCATATCTATTGGACACGTTTAACGGTTAATAGCATTGTGGGCAGTCTACCCGATCAGAAGGCAACAACGGCCAGACTATTGCGGAATCCGGAGGACTTTGCAGCGGTGCTGAAGCCGCTTTATGGTCCGGCCATAGCAGGGGAATTTGCACGCTTGCTTCGAGAGCATCTCACGATTGCCGCAGAGCTAGTGCAGAAGCTCAAATCCAACCAGATCAAGGAGGCGGAGGCTGCCCAGAAGCGGTGGTATGCCAACGCGGATGCCATTGCAGCGTTTCTAGGCAAAATCAATCCTTATTGGTCCGAGGAGGAGTGGAGGCATATGATGTATGAGCATCTGCGTCTGCTCACAGAAGAGGTAGCAACCCGTATTGCCGGGAAATATGAGCAGAATGTTGCGACCAATGATCTGATTGAGCCGCAAGCGCTGGAGATGGCCGACGTAATGACAAGAGGAATTGTGCAGCAATTTCCTACAAGCTTTCAGCGGTAAATTAGACGCTAACGGATTCACTGAATAATGTTAAGATGCCTTGCCCCTCTATAAGGGGTATAGGCATCTTTTTTTCTAATGCAATAACTATTGGTGAATTCTATCAGTAAAGAATGAAAATATCATAATTCTTTAGTTTCTAGGCGTAGAGCTATTTTTATATGACGGATTGTAATATGAAGTGCGACACCTGCTGGAAATAAATATACAAAAGAGCC